>Ga0210400_10000052_pt1 | contig 192450 bp, 158 predicted proteins | sample IncBWH26MmetaG_FD_155456 | JGI IMG/M metagenome (GOLD analysis project Ga0210400, IMG submission 155456) | Forest soil microbial communities from Barre Woods Harvard Forest LTER site, Petersham, Massachusetts, United States - Inc-BW-H-26-M | ecosystem: Environmental > Terrestrial > Soil >... | reverse complement strand
CCCCTCCCATGCGCGAAGCTCCGCCCCGCATGGAGAACCGTCAGCCCGCGCCGCAGCGTCAGGAGCAGCGGCCCTCCGCGCCTTCCCGCAACGAAGCGCCTCGCGGCAACTCTGGCGGCGGCAACCGGGATCCTCGGGGCCGCTGAAACAGAGGTGACAGGAATGGAAGGGGCCCTCACGGGCCCCTTCGCTTTGTGATGCGGCTTCGCCTTGCGAAGATGGAGGCTCGGAGTTTCCATGCCTGAAGGCAAGCAGGTCCAGAGCATGTTCAGCGGCATCGCGGGCCGCTATGACCTGCTGAACCATGTGCTCTCGGGCGGCGTGGACTTCTATTGGTGGTGGCGCATGGCGCGCGCGTCCGGCGCGAAGGCGGGCCTGCGTTACCTCGATGTGGCCGCGGGCACGGGCGACAGCTCGATCGCGCTGGCGCGGCGGGGCACGGAGGTGGTGAGCACGGACTTCACCCACGCCATGCTGCGGATCGGACCCGCGAAATTCCGGAAGAAGAAACTGGATGCCCTCGTCTTCGCCAGCGTCGACGCGGACGCGCAGCGGCTGCCCTTCCAGGACGCCAGCTTCGACGGCCTCACCATCTGCTACGGCATCCGCAATGTGGAGAAGCGCCAAGCCGCCTATGCCGAATTCCTCCGCGTGCTCCGGCCCGGCGGGCGCCTCGCCATCCTCGAGTTCAGCACGCCCGTGCTGCCGGGCGTGCGGGGCCTCTACACCTGGTACTCGCTGAAGGTGCTTCCGCGCATCGGCGGTTGGCTCAGCGGTGACCGCGGCGCCTACGAATACCTGCCCGACAGCATCCGCCATTTCCCGGATCAGAGGAGCCTCGCGGCGGAGCTGGAGACGGCGGGCTTCCGAGAAGTGGCGTGGACGAACCTCACGGGCGGCATCGTGGCGCTGCATCGCGGCGTGAAGAGCCTGTAACCGCGAATATCGCCAATGACGCGAATAAGAGGGCCCTTCATTCGCGTCCCTTCGTGTCATTCGCGGTTAAGGCTTGGCTTTCACGCTCTCCTGCGATAAGCTGGAACTCGAATCGAGCGTGCCCCCGGTCGGCGTGGCCTCGATGATCCTTCTCCCCTCGCCTTGACCGGCCCCGGCCTTCCGCAGGAATGGCACGGGCGGGCCGGTGCTGAGGACGCGTGTTTCCTGGTGCCGATCAACCATCGGGCCCATCAGCCCCAGGAGTCTCCATGTCTTTCGAAACTCTCGGCCTCTGCGCCGAGCTCCTCCGCGCCATCGAGGAAACCGGCTACACCGAGCCCACCCCCGTCCAGGCCAAGGCCATCCCGGCCGTGCTGGCGGGCGGCGACCTGCTCGCGGGCGCCCAGACCGGCACCGGCAAGACCGCCGCGTTCATGCTGCCCATCCTCGAGCGGCTCAAGCCCGATCTCAACACCAGCAAATCGCCCGCGCGCCACCCGCTGCGGGTGCTCATCCTCACGCCCACCCGCGAGCTCGCGGCCCAGGTGGAGGAAGCCGGCCGCGTCTATGCCAAGCACCTGCCCCTGCGCTCCTCCGTCATCTTCGGCGGCGTGAACATCAACCCGCAGTACAAGGCGCTGCGCGACGGCATCGACCTCCTCGTGGCCACGCCGGGCCGCCTCCTGGACCATGTGGGCCAGAAGACCATCCACCTGGACCAGGTGGAAGTGCTCGTGCTGGACGAGGCCGACCGCATGCTGGACATGGGCTTCATCCATGACATCAAGCGCATCCTCGCCCTGCTGCCCCCCAAGCGCCAGAACCTGCTCTTCTCCGCCACCTTCAGCGACGACATCAAGGCCTTGGCCGACAAGCTCCTGAAGGCGCCCTCCATGATCGAAGTGGAGCGCCGCAACACCGCCGCGGAGCTCGTGGACCAGACCATCCTGCCTGTGGACCGCGGCCGCAAGCGCGAGCTGCTCTCCAAGCTCGTGAAGGACGGCAAGTGGAAGCAGGTGCTCGTCTTCACTCGCACCAAGCACGGCGCCAACAAGCTCTCGGAGCAGCTGGAGAAGGACGGCATCAATTCCGTCGCCATCCACGGCAACAAGAGCCAGGGCGCCCGCACCAAGGCGCTCGCCGACTTCAAAGCCGGCCAGGTGCGCGTGCTGGTGGCCACCGACATCGCCGCCCGCGGCCTCGACATCGACCAGCTTCCCCATGTGGTGAACTACGAGCTGCCCATGGTGGCGGAGGACTATGTCCACCGCATCGGCCGCACAGGCCGCGCGGGTTCCACGGGCGAGGCGCTCTCGCTCGTCTGTGTGGACGAGATCAAGCTCCTGGGCGGCATCGAGAAGCTGCTCAAGCGCCAGATCCCCAAGCGCGTCATCCCCGGCTTCGAGCCCGATCCCCACGCCAAGCCCGAGCCCATCGTGGCCGGTGGCCGCGGCGGTGGTCGCGGTCCTCGCCCCGGTGGCAGCGTCAGGGGCCCCCGCGCAGGCGCGCCTTCGCGGGCCCGCCGCTCGAACTAAGGGTCTGCACAAAATGCCGAAGCGCCGCATAAGTGCGGCGCTTCGGCATTTTGAAACAGACTTTGTGCGCTACTTCGCCGCAGGCTTGGCGGGTTCTCCGAGCCGGTGGTGGATGAGCGTCATGGCCTTCTGGAACGGGCCGCCGTCCATGGACATCTCGATGGTGAGGGTGAAGCCATCGGGGCCCATGCCCGAGAAGGAGTCCCGCTCCTTGTAGGCCTTGCCCATCATGGTGCCCTCGGAATGCATGACGAAGGTCTCGCCTTCCCAGCCGCCCGTCGACATGACGATCATAGGGGCCATGCTGTCGGTCCAGACCTGCTTGTAGGTCTTGGCCTCGCCGTCCCAGCCGAGGATGCTGTGCCCCTTCATGCCGTGCATGGGGCCCGAGTGGACTGTGTAATCAATGATGAGGGAGAGCCCGCCGGGGCCTTCGCCCACGTGGCTGAAGCCCGAGCTGAGGCCTGCGGGTCCCATGATGCTCGCCTCGAGGTGCTGGTCCACCCGGAAGGAGCCGATCAGCGGCTTGAGCTTGTCCATCTCGGGACCGGGCTTGGGCATCTCGAAGGCGGCGGGTTTGGGGGACGGCGCTGCGGCGGCTGGCGCTGGAGCGGGCTGCTGCGCGAAGAGCGCGAGGGCTGAAAAGCCGAAGGCTGTGACGAGGGTGCGGCGCATGGAACCTCCTGGGGGATTGGCTTTCTCAGGATAGGACGCCCGGGCCGTGTGTCCACTCGCGGTTTTCAAGGGGCCATGCCGCTTAGCAGAAAGGCGGGCACTTCCCGGATCTTCCCAGGCTCAGGCGCGTGGCTCGGATCGTCGAAGAAGGCCTTCATGATGCGGGCTGATTCCGGGTGTGTGAAGAGCGGCGCGTGAGACATGCCGGGGAAAACGAGGATGTGCGCGTTGGGAAGATGGGTCATCGCGGCGCGGGCCCACTTGCCCGGCGTGTCGGGATCGAATTCGCCCGAGATGATGAGGATGGGGGCCGCGCTGGAGACAGGTGTGTTCTCCTTCGGGTCGGGGTTCCCCTGGGGCCACGCGTCCAGGGCCTCAAGCGGAACGGCCGACTGGATGAAGCCCTTGAGCTCCTTTGGCACCCCGGCCGGATGGAGAATGCGGGCGGCTTTTTCGAAGGGCAGCTCCTCGTTGCACCACACGGCCAGTCGCATGCCCCAGGAAGCGCCCTGCGAAGAGCCCAAGTCCATCTCCAGCATGGGCGCGAGGGACTGGAAGTCGCCTTTGCAGGCCGCGTCCATGGCCAGGAGAGTGGGGCGGATGCTGCCGGCTGTCTCAAGACCGGCGTAGACGCAGTCTATGAGGCCCACGCCGTCGAGGCGGACCGTGAGGGGTGATCCGTCCGCGGGGCTCTTGATCCGGATCACCACCGGGTGCCGGTTCGCCCTCGCGGCCAGCCGCAGGAAGCGCGCCTTGAGATCCGTGCAGGCCTCGCGGAGCTGTTCGTCCCGCAGGCCCGCGGCAATGGCGCGGTCCAGGACCTCAAAGATGTTGGCCGGAGCCTCCTCGTCCCAGTTGGATTCCGGTGTGAGCACTGAATCCAGGAGCACGGCGCGGACACCCTCGGGATGGTCCCGCAGGACGGTCAGCATCAGTTTCGTGCTGTAGGAGACGCCGTAGAGGTTGAAGGACTGGATCCCCAGCAGACGGCGCAGGTCCGCGATGTCGGCAGCGCTCTCCTCCGTCGTGTAGCCGGAGAGGTCCACGCCCTCGTCCTTGAAACGCTTCAGGGCGGCCCCAAGGGCGACCCGAATGACGGCCGGGTCAGGCTTGCCATCCAGGCGCGTGCCCCATCCGGAGCGGAGCGCCGCGTCGATCTCGGGGGCTGCCAGGGAGGGTTCCGCCCAGCGCGTGCCGCGCTGCTCGAAGAGGATGAGGTCCCGGTCGTCCAGCAGCGGCTGGCGCGCGCGGCGCTTGGCGCCGGAGAGCGAACTGCCGCCGGGTCCGCCGGCCGTGAAGAGGATGGGATCCGCCGGCGCCGCGGGATTGCGGCTCTTCTCGACGATGAAGGGCAGGTGGATGCTCCGCGAGGCCGCCGCGTGCCGGTTCTCGGGCACGACGAGGTAGCCCGTGCGGAGGTCCGGCGCCTTCTCCACGATCTCGCCGGGCAGGTCGGACCATTCGATGCGCGGCACCTGTGCCGCGTTCTGCGCGAAGACAGGGAGGCACAGGGACAGGATCAGGATGAGCGGCCGCATGGGCCCTCCTCGGAACAGGCGTCCCGATCCTAGCAACTAGAAGAGGCTCTTCCCGTCCATCTCAGCGGGCTGCTCCAGGCCCATGAGCTTCAACAGGGTAGGGGACACATCACAGAGGGCGCCGCCGGCATGGAGTTGGCGGCTCTCGAAGCCATCGGCCACGAGCACGGCGGGCACCATGTTGGTCGTGTGGGCCGTATGCGGGTTTCCCTGCTCATCGCGCATGCACTCGCAGTTTCCATGGTCCGCGGTGATGAGCAGGGCGCCGCCCTTCTCCAGTGTGGCTTCGGCCAGTTCGCGCACGCAGGCGTCCAGCACCTCGCAGGCCTCCACGGCCGCGCTCAGCAGGCCTGTGTGGCCCACCATGTCGCCGTTGGCGAGGTTGCAGACGCAGAGCTTGTAGTCGCTGGAGCGGATGGCCTCAGTGAGGCCCCGCGTCACATCCAGGGCGCTCATCTCGGGCTTCTGATCGTAGGTGGCGACCTTGGGCGATGGCACCAGGCGGCGGTCCTCGCCGGGGAAGACCTCCTCGCGTCCACCGTTGAGGAAGAAGGTCACATGGGCGTACTTCTCCGTCTCGGCGGTGCGGAATTGTTTCCAACCCTTCTCGCTCACGAGCTCGCCGAGGATGTGGGTGAGGACTTGCGGCGGATAGGCGACGCTGACGAACGGATCCAGCGCCGCGTCGTATTGCGTGAAGGTGAGGAGCTTCACGGTGGGGCGGTGCTTGGCTTTGAAGCCATCGAAGGCCGGGTTTACGAGCGCGTGGCTCAGCTCCCGGGCGCGGTCGGCCCGGAAGTTGAAGAAGAGCACGCCGTCGCCATCGGCGACGGCGTGGAAGGCCGCGAGTTTGGTGGGCTTCACGAACTCGTCCGTCTCGCCGCGGGCGTAGGCGTCCTTGATGGCGGTGCCCGCGTCGGAGGCGTTGAAGGCGCCCTCGCCATCCACCAACAGGTTCCACGCGGCCTCCACGCGGTCCCAGCGCTTGTCGCGGTCCATGGCGTAGTAGCGGCCCTGCACGCTGCCGATCTGCACGAGCGGACAGGCGCGGAGCTGGAAGGCGAGCCATTGCAGATATCCGTCCGCGCTCTTCTGCGCCGTGTCGCGTCCGTCGAGGAAGGCGTGGATGGTGGCGGGCACGCCCTCGACCTGGGCCCACTGCGCCAGCGCCACGAGGTGGTTCTGATGGCTGTGGACGCCGCCGTCGCTGACAAGGCCCAGGAGATGGAGCCGCTTGCCGTCGGCCTTCAGGCCCCTCAGAAGCGCGGCGATGGCCGCGTTGTCCCGGAAGGTGCCTTCGCGGATGGCCTTGTCGATGCGCGTCAGCTCCTGCCACACGACGCGGCCCGCGCCGATGTTCATGTGGCCCACTTCCGAATTTCCGAACTGGCCCTCCGGCAGGCCCACGGCCTCGCCGCCGGTGATGAGTTGGGTGCAGGCGTAGCGGCGGCGGAGGTCGTTGAAGGCCGGCATGCCCGCCTGGAAGGTGGCGTCGAAGGCGTTGCGGGGCCCGTCGCCGAAGCCGTCCAGGATGAGGAGTGTGACGGGGCCTTGGATCATGGGGTGTCCTTGGGGGGGTCCTGACCCGCGCGGCGGAAGGCCTCGGCCAGGATCTTTTCCATGGCCTGGCCCCGCAAGGCGGCGGCGCGCAGGTGGGCGCGCACCCCCAGGGCGATGACGGTGATGGAGAGCGCGGCCAAGACGATAGCCGCCAGGATGTGATGGCGCGCCAGGATGGCGAGGACGAACAGCGCGAGGCCTGCCGCGAACAGGAATCTCATTCGCCGCTGTTCGCCATCCTTGGCGGCGACCAGCGCATCCAGCTCCTGCGTCAACTCGGCGTCGCGGTCGCCGCTCACGGCTTGCCTCCGAAGCCGATGGGCTTCTTCGCCTTCGCGGGCGGCTCCATGAGGGCGCGGATGGCGTCGAAGACCATTTTGAACTGGCGGTCGTATTTCCCCTCGAGCGCATCGAGCTTGCGGGCGAGACCCTGGTTTGTGGCCATCATCCGCTTGAGCTGGACGAAGGCCCGCATGATCTCCACATTCACGGCGATGGCCCGGTCGCTGCGCAGCACGCTGGAAAGCATGGCCACGCCTTGTTCGGTGAAGGCGTAGGGCGCAGTACGGCGGCCGCCGTGGGAACTTGAGATCCCAATTTGTGATCTCAAGATGGCCCATTCCTCGCTTGAAAGCTGGAACATGAAATCCAGGGGGAACCGCTCCGGGTTCCGTTTGACGGCTTGGATCAGGGACCGAGTCTCCACCCCGTACATCGCAGCCAAGTCCGCATCCAGCATCACCTTCTCCCCGCGCAGGACGAGGATGGAATTCAGGATGCGTTCGACGGGCAGGGTCACGATTTGTCTCTTTCCGCGCGGTCCTTGGCCTTCAGGCCGTGGGGCAGGTCCTCGGGCACAAAGCCGATGGGATGCTCGGGTTTGGCGGCCTCGGCCTCCTTGTTCGCGGCGGCGATGAGGTCGCCGATGGTCTTCAGCTCCTGTTCCAGGGCCGTCACGCGCTGGGCGAGCTTGGCCTGGTCCAGCCACGCGCCGCGGGCCGCGGACAATTCCTTGAGCACTTCCAGCACGGGCGCGCCGGGGAGCTTCTGGGTCAGCAGCGCCGCGCCGCTCTCGGTGAAGGCGAGCAGGGCGGAAGACGACACCTGCTTGCGCTCGTCATCCGTGAGGTGGAAGACGAGCTCTTCCGGAAAGCAGTCGGAGTCTTTCGCCACTTCATCCCGCAGCTGCTCGACGGGCAGGGCCAGCCGCGCGGCCAGGGCCGTGTCCAGCACCGCGGGCGCGTCCCGCAGCAGGTGGAGGCCCGCGAAGAGGGCGAGGTTCACGGCACTTGCTCGCCGTGTGGATGGCAGAGCAAATACATCACAGCCATTCTGACGGGCACGCCGTTGGTCACCTGGTCCAGGATGAGGTTGCGGGGGCCGTCGGCCACTTCGCTCGTGATCTCCACGCCGCGGTTGATGGGGCCGGGGTGCAGCACCACGCAGCCGTCTTTGGCGCGCTTGAGGCGTTGCCCATTCAGCTGGAAGAACTTGATGTACTCGCCCTGGCCGGGGATGTAGCGGCCCGTGCCGCGCTCGAACTGGATGCGCAGCATCATGATGGCGTCCTGCTCGGGGATGACGGCATCGAGATCGTGGCTGATCTTGATGCTGGGCCAAGTGGCCTTCATCTCCTGGGGCACCAGTGTGGGCGGGCCCACGAGCGTCACATGGGCGCCCATCTTCGTGAGGAGCCAGAGGTTCGAGCGCACCACGCGAGAGTTGCGGATGTCGCCCACGATGGCGATCTTGAGGCCTTCCAGTTTCCCGAAGTGCTTGCGCAGCGTGTAGGCGTCCAGCAGGGCCTGGGTCGGATGCTCATGGGCGCCGTCGCCCGCGTTCACGATGCTCGCCTTCATGTGCCGCGTGAGGAGCGCGTGCGCCCCCGGCGCGCTGTGGCGCATGACGATGAGGTCCGGGTGCATGGCCTCCAGGTTCATGGCCGTGTCCACCAGCGTCTCGCCCTTGCTGAGGCTGCTGCTGTCGGCGTCGAAGTTGACGATCTCCGCCGAGAGGCGCTTCTGGGCGATCTCGAAGCTGTTGCGGGTGCGCGTGCTGTTCTCGAAGAAGAGGTTCACCACGAGCTTCTTGCGCAGGGCGGGGACGATCTTGATGTCGGAGCGCTCGCAGACTTCCTCGAAGGCGGCGGCCTGGTCCAGCAGCGTGGTGATGGCCAGGCTGTCCAGGGGCTCGATGCCCAGGAGGTGCTTGTGGGGGAAGATGTAGCGCTCAGTGGTCATGTCAGCTCTTGCTTTCGAGGTAGACGCCGTCTTCACCGTCAATTTCCTTGAGACGGACGGAGACGCGCTGGCCGGGTCCCACAGTGAGCGTGGCTCCAGTGAAATCGGCCTGGATGGGCAGCTCGCGGCCGCCGCGGTCCACCAGCGCCGCCAGCAGCACCTTGCGGGGGCGGCCGTGGTCCAGGAGCGCGTCCAGGGCGGAGCGGATGGTGCGGCCCGAATAGAGCACATCGTCCACGAGCACGATGGTCTTGCCTTTGAGGCTGAAGGGGATTTCCGTAGGCCGCACGATGGGCGCGCCCGCCTTCTCCGTGAGGTCATCGCGGTAGAGGGTGATGTCCAAGGCGCCCACGGGGGCCACCCGCAACGCTTCTTCCGCAAGCGCGAACCCCAGGCGCTCCGCCAGGGGCAGCCCCCGGGTGCGGATGCCCAGCAGGACGAGGGCCTCGTCCTCCGGGATGCGGGCGGCGATCTCCCGCGCCATGCGGCGCAGGGCCTCGTCCATCTGGGTCGCGTCGAGCTGGCAGGAGCCGGCGCCGGCCATGGATTCCTCCCCGATTCCGCCTGGAATCAGAACAGTCTAGCAAGCCCGAGCCCTTTGGACGACGCGGACTTCACGGCACAATGGGGGTTTCGCGCCGAGGCATCCATGGCCGCCCCCCTGACCGAGATCCGCTTCCTGAAAGACCATGTGGGCGAAACCGTCGCCCTCCGGGGATGGGTGCGCAACGCCCGCACGAGCAAGACGCGCTTCATCGAGCTGCGGGACGGCTCCGGCTTCGTGCAGTGCGTGGTGGGCGCCAGCGACGCCGATGCCGAGAGCTACGAGGCCGCGGGCAAGCTCACCCAGGAAGCGGCCATCGCGGTCGAAGGCGTCGTCCAGACCCACCCCAAGACCGGCGAGCCGGAGCTGCTGGTGAAGCGCCTCTCGCTCATCGGCGGCAGCGAGGACTTCCCCATCACGCCGAAGGAGCACGGCATCGAGTTCCTCATGGAGCACCGCCACCTCTGGCTGCGCTCGAAGCGGCAGTGGGCCATCCTCCGCATCCGCCACACGCTCGTGAAAGGCATCCGCGATTTCTTCGACGGCGACGGATTCACACTGCTGGACGCGCCCATCCTCACGCCGTCCGCCTGCGAGGGCACGAGCAGCCTCTTCGAGACGGACTACTTCCACGAAGGCGCCGCCTACCTGAGCCAGAGCGGACAGCTCTACCAGGAGCCGGGCATCGCCGCCTTCGGCAAGGTCTACTGCTTCGGCCCCACTTTCCGCGCCGAGAAGAGCAAGACGCGCCGCCACCTCACAGAGTTCTGGATGGTGGAGCCCGAGATGGCCTTCGCCAAGCTGGATGATGTGATGGCGCTCGGCGAACGCATGACCAAGTTCCTCATCCAGCGTGTGCTGGAAGGGCGCCAGGAGGAGCTGAAGATCCTGGAGCGCGACACGGCGCCGTTGGAGATCGCCCTCAAGGAAGGCTTTGCCCGCATGAGCTACACGGAGGCTGTCGCCACGCTGAAGGAGCTGGGGTCCGACATCAACTGGGGCGAGGACTTCGGCAACGACGACGAGACCATCCTCATGAATTCCATGGACCGCCCCCTCTGGGTGCATCGCTTCCCGAAGGCGTTCAAGGCCTTCTACATGGAGCCCGATCCCGCCGATCCCACGCTCGCCCTGGGCGCGGATCTGTTGGCCCCCGAAGGCTACGGCGAAGTCATCGGCGGCGGCGAGCGCGCCTCCAGCCTCGACTACCTGCTCAAGCAGATCGAGCACGAGGGCCTCAGCCGCGCCGATTATGAGTGGTACCTGGATGTCCGCAAATACGGCAGCGTCCCCCACGCCGGCTTCGGCATGGGCCTCGAACGGGCGGTCGCCTGGATCTGCAAGCTCCCCCATGTGCGCGAGACGATTCCGTACCCGCGCATGATGGGCACGCTGCGGCCGTGACTTTTTTAGCCGCGAATTCCGCCAATGAACGTGAATGAAAACCCGTTCGCGGGAATTCGCGTCATTCGCGGTTACAGCTGCATCACATAGCCCGGCAACTTCTGGAAGGCTTCACGCAGGGGCTTTTCCTGCCGGTCGTTTTCCAGCACCACCCAGAAGGTGAGGCTCAGGTAGGCGCCTTTGCAGTTGGCGTGGTGCTGCTGGTCGCCCTCGGCCTGGGGACCCAGGTGCTCGAGAATGAGCGCGGCCACCATGTCGGCCTGGAGCTCGCCCATGCGGCCGATGACCTTGAGGGGAACCCGCGTGGGGTAGGTGACTTCGGCGCGGCCTTCGATGACTTCCATCTGTCCAGGATGGCAAGGTCCGCGGCCTGCGACAATGTGGAGACGGTGCCCCTATGAGCCAGCTTCCCAAACCCCCGCAGACCTACCGCGACTTCATCGCGCGCTTTCCCAAGCTGGGCGAGGCCTGGGACGCCCTCGCGGAGGCCGGCCAGGAGGGTCCGTTGGATGCGAAGACGCAGCGGTTGCTCAAGCTGGCCGTGGCCATCGGCGCGCAGAAGGAGGGGCCCGTCCATGCCAGCGCGCGGAAAGCCCTCGCCGCGGGCATCACGCGGGAGGAGATGGAGCAGGTCGTGGCGCTGGCGGCAGGCACCATCGGCATGCCCTCCACGGTCGCGGCCTGGTCCTGGATCCGCGAGACGGAATGATCCCCCGCTGCGGCCTCGTGTTGCTCACCGGCGGTCGCGGCGAACGCCTGGGAGGCCCCAAGCATGATCGTCCACATCCGCTGGGCGGCAGCTGGGGCGGGCACCTCGTGGCGGTGTTCCGGTCTGCCGTTCCGGACGGCCCCGTCCAGATCATCGGCGAGCCGCTTCCCGACTATCCGGATCTGCCGCGTTTCGATGATCCGCGCGAAGGCCCCGCCGTGGCGCTGCAGGCCTGGGCAGCCTCCGGCCCGCCCCCGGCATGGCGATGGTGGGTGCTGGCCTGCGACCAGGTGCGATGGACGGACAAGACCTTCTCATCTTGGCTTGCAGAAGCCGAGGCCGTAGACGAGGCGTGGGCGGTCACCGTCCGAGATGGCCACCGTCAGCCGCTTGGCGGTTTCATCGCCTCCGCGCTCCTGCCCACGCTTGCCCACTCGGACGCGAAGAGCCTGCGCGCGCTCATGGGCGCGATGCCTGTCCGCGAACTTCCTGGCGCGGGGTGGGCAGGTGATGACATCGACACGCCTGAGGAGCTCGCCGTTCTCACCCGCGAGCAAGCGTATCCAGCCAGGCTTTGAGGACGAAGGCGGTGGCACCCCAGAGGGGCGTGGGCAGTGTCTCGCCCAGGTCCAGCTCGAGGCGGGGGACTTCCAGGGCGAGGCCTTGGCGGTCGATGGTCTGGATGCTCCAGGGCGCATCCAGCAAGGGCGCGAGGGGGAGCATCAGAGCGCGTTCCAGCTCGGCGTCCACTTTGAAATGCGGCTCCGGGGTCTCCCAGCGGAAGAGGACGGGCGTGAAGCGCACGCGGGCCTTGGCCACGCCATCGGGGAAGCAGCCGATCTCCCAGGCGCCCGTGATGCCCAGTTCTTCGCGCAGTTCCCTTCTTGCTGTGGTCGGGAGATCGCGGTCGAAGGGCTCCGCCATGCCGCCGGGGAAGGCGAGCTCGCCGGGATGCTGGGGGGCGCCGAAACCGCGCTGCACGAGCACGAGCTTCAATGCACCCTCGGCGTCGCCCCAAAGCACCACGGCCACGGCGGCGCGGCGGCTGTCCTCGGGGACGCGCTGGCTGATCTTGAAGGGATGGTTCGACCGCGCGGCGGCGCGGAGACTGCCTTCGATGCGGGGCCAGGGAACGCGCGGCCCATCCTCCGGCGGCGTCCAGGCCGTCACTGCACCTTCCCGAAGATCGATCCCTTCACACGCTCCACGGTGAAGACGCCGCGGACCTTGCGGAGGCCGTTCATGAGCTCGATGAGGTGGGAGCGGTCGCGCACGCGCAGGGCGATGTGGAAGAGGCCCGTGCCCTGCTCGCTGGCGGCCTGGAAGCGCTGCATGTTGATGCCGGACTTCTGCACGGCCTCGCTGATGGCCGCCACCATGCCGGCGCGGTCCTCGGTGGTGAGCGTGATCTCCGTGTCGAAGACTCCGCCGCCCTTGCCCCATGTAACGCTCACGCGGCGCTCGGCGTGGAGCGTGGTGCTGGCCAGCTGCGGGCAGTCGGCGCGGTGGATGGCCACGCCGCGGTTGCGCGTGATGTAGCCCGTGATCACATCGCCGCGGATGGGCTTGCAGCAGTACGCGATGCTGTAGAGGATGCCGCTGGTGTCGTCCACGACGATGGCGTCGTCGATGGCGAGCTTGCCTGGCTTGGCCTTGCGCTTGGCGGGCTCGGGGAGGAAGGGCTCCAGCAGGCGCTGGGGGCTCACGCGGCCGAAGCCCACGGCGGCGAGGTAGCTGTCCCAGTTGGGATGCCGCAGCGTCTTGAGCCGCTCCGTGAGCTGGGCGTGGATGTCGGCGTCCTCCAGCCGGATGCCCGCGGCCTTGGCTTCCTTCTCCAGGCTCGCGCGGCCCAGCTGGATGGCGCGGGCGCGCTCCTCCTCGCGGATGTAAGCCTGGATCTTCGCCTTGGCCGAGGCCGACTTCACGAAGCCCAGCCAGTCGCGGCTGGGCTTGTGGTCCGGGCGCGTGAGGATCTCCACGCGGTCGCCGTTGGAGAGCGGCTGGCGCAGCGGCACCATGCGGCCGTTCACCTTCGCGCCCACGCAGCGGTGGCCCACTTCCGTGTGGATGGCATAAGCGAAGTCGATGGGCGTGGCGTTCTCCGGCAGGGTGCGCAGGTCGCCCTTGGGCGTGAACACCTGGATGTTGCGGAAGCTCAGCTCGCCCTTGAGGTTCGCCACGAGGTCGCGGCTGTCGCGGGAATCCTGGTGCAGCTCCACCATGCGGCGGAGGAAGGAGGCTTGGTTGATCTCGTCGCGGTTGGCGATGCGGCCGTCCTTGTAGGTCCAGTGGGAGGCGATGCCGGCCTCGGCCGTGGCGTGCATGGCCTCGGTGCGGATCTGGATCTCGAAGGCGTCGCCGGAGGGCATGAGCACGGAGGTGTGGATGCTCTGGTAGCCGTTCTCCTTCGGCAGGCTGATGTAGTCCTTGAACCGCCCCGGGATGGGCTTGAAGAGGCCGTGCACGATGCCGAGCGTCGTGTAGCAGCCGGGGCGGTCGGCGCAAATGACGCGGTAGGCGAGCCAGTCGTGGACATCCTCCAGCGCCCGCTCCTGCGCGTCCATCTTCCGCCAGATGCCGAAGTAGTGCTTCACGCGGCAGGTGACGGAGGCCTTCACGCCCTGCTGCGCGAGCGTCACCTCGAAGAGGAGGCGGATGTCCTCGATGGTGTCCTCGAGCTTGGCGCGCTTGCGCTCCACGGCGGCCTTCAGGTCCGCGAAGCGCTCCGGCTCCAGATAGGAGAAGGAGAGGTCTTCCAGCTCCAGGCGCACGGCGCCCATGCCCAGGCGGTTCGCCAGCGGGGCGTAGAGCTCCAGCGTTTCCCGCGCGATGAGGCGGCGCTTCTCCTCCGGCATGGCCCCGAGCGTCTTCATGTTGTGGAGGCGGTCGGCGAGCTTCACCACCAGCACCCGCACATCCTTGCCCATGGCGACGAGGAGCTTGCGGACATTCTCCGCGTTGAGCAGGTGCCGGTCCGTGAAGGCCAGCTTCGCCATCTTCGTGAGGCCGTCCACGATCTCCGCGACCTCGTCTCCGAACTGGGCGCGGACCTCTCCGAGCGTCAGCAGCGTGTCCTCCACCGTGTCGTGGAGCATGCCGCAGGTGATGCTCACGGCGTCCAGCCGCCACTCCGCGAGGCTCAGCGCCACCGCCAGCGGATGGAAGAAGTAAGGTTCGCCGCTGCGCCGCAGCTGCCGCTCATGCATGGCCCGGCCCACGCGGTAGGCGCGCTCCAGCATGTCCAGGTCGCCGTCCGGGTGGTGGCGGAGGAAGGCCGTCTTCACCCGCTCGAAGGCCCCGCCCAGCGTGAGACAGGCCGCGCCGGGCACCACCGCCCCTGTCGAGGCGGGCGCGGCGGGCACAGCCTGGGGCCCTGAGTCTCCCATCTGCCGATTGTGGGGCAGGGGCCTGGGCATCGCCAGGGGGGCGTGAGGGCGCAGGTGAAAAACCCGCCTTGAGGCAGCCTCAGTCCAGCGGAACGCGCTGGCCGTCCTTGAGGCCGCGATAGGTTTTGCCGCGCTCCCGGATCCAGACCTCGCCCCGGCCCTCCTTCAGGCCCGCGTCAATGGCGTAGACCCGGTCGCCGTGCACCGATTCGACGCTGCCCTCGGTGGTGTGGCCCACGACGATGGCCCGGACAAGGAAGTAAGCCAGGAGCTCATCTACCTGGGCGTCTATCACCTCACCTGCTTCTCCAGGAATGAGGCCCCGGAACCAGAGCGGCCCCTGGCCGCCCAGCAGGAAGGAGGCGTCGTCGGGCCTCTGATCGCCTCGCTCGCCAAAGTGGGCGCGGAGAGCGGCGTTGACCGAGGCCAGCGTGTGCTTGCGGGCCATCAGCTCCGGCGAGACGCCTCCATGAAGGAAGAGGAACGGGCCAAGCTTGAGCAGGGCTGGCTTGGCACGGAGCCAGCGGCCGAATTCGCCATCGGGTCCGTAGCGCTCCACGAGGCTGGGCATGCCCTCCGGCGCGTTCACATAGATGGGACGGGTGTAGCGCAGGTCGCCGGCGGCGACCATGTTCTCGTGGTTGCCCAGGAGCATGTGGACGCGTCCGCCCGCGCGCTTCGCCTGGATCTCCAGGCTCCGGATGAACCAGAAGGCCTGCGTCACCTGGTCCCCGCGGTCCATGACATCACCGGCGATGACGAGATGGCCCCTGCCGAAGGCCCACTGCCGCCGGCCATCAACAACGCCATGGGCCTTCAGCAGCGTGAGCAGATCATCGAGGTGCCCGTGGATGTCGCTGACGGCCAAGATCTTCTTCGGCTGCGGGAACACCGCCGCATCCGGCGGGATAGCCTTCCCGGTGAGCCGGATCGGCGGCGCTCCCGGCAAGGGCAGATCGAAGGGCGCGCGGGCGGTGCGGGTCAGGAGCTTCCCGTCCTCGATGCTGAAGATCCGCGCGTGGCCGCCTTGCCACTGCACATAAGGGCCATCCTGAGCCCGCAACGACGCGCAGGCGAGCAGCAGGGCGAGAAGGCGGGAGAGCATGGGACTTCACTGTGCCATGGACTGAATGAGTCTTCGGCCTCGCCGCCTTGCGGCGGCTTCGAATCCCCCACCCTCCCCATGACAAAAAAGCCGCCTTGCGGCGGCTCCATCTGGCGGAGAGTGGGGGATTCGAACCCCCGGTACTGGTTTACCCAATACACTCGCTTAGCAGGCGAGCCCGTTCGGCCACTCCGGCAACTCTCCGAAGGGACCAGATTACCGTGGCCGCCCGCACCACTCAAGGGAACTTGCGGCGCAGGCCGCTCCTTGAGGATCATGGAGGCGAAGGTGGGATGGCCGAGCGGTTTAAGGCACCGGTCTTGAAAACCGGCGAAGGGCAACCTTCCGTGGGTTCGAATCCCACTCCCACCGCCAGCGAGTCTGCCAAAGCAGAGACAGTCCCCAGAGCGAGCCGCCAAGGCCCTCAACTTGTCGGTCCAGATGGTCCTTAGATGGAGTTGGGCTTGGCTTGGTGAGAGCGCCAGTGACACAAGAAGAGCCTTGAACAGCCAGCCGCTGTAGTCCTCAATCACTGAAGCTGAAACAAAATGTCCAAGCTCCGCAGAAGGGGCCGCCTCGCGGCGGCCCCTTCTGCATTCAGGTGAGACTAGGATCAGTTCACATTCACGGCCGTCCAGGCTTTCGCGACCGTGGCGTACTCGGTGGAGGTGGCCCCGTAGAGGTCCGAAGCGGCGCTCAGCGTCGCGGTGCGGGCCTGGGCGTAGGTCTCGCCGGAGGTGAAATAGGTGGTCAGGGCGCGGTACCAGATCCGGGCGGCGTGGTCATTGCCGATGCCGGTGATGGAGGTGACGCCGTTGACCATGGGGGATTGAATGTTGCCGGAGAAGGCGTCGATCTGGCTGCCGTGGGCCAGGAGGAACATGAAGTGGTTGGCCACGCCGGAGCTGTAGTGGACATTCAGGCTGCCCACGCCCGAATACCAGGCGTCGGCCGAGGTGCCGTCCAGGCTGGGCTTGTACATCCAGCGCAAGGGATGCGCGAAGGAGGAAGTCTCCAGCTGCTCGCCGATGAGGTAGTTAGCGGCGGGAACTGTGCCGCCGGGGGTGTTGATGGTGCCAGTGATGGCCGTGTAGTTCGGGATGGTGGTGGAGCCGGCCGCCTGGCCGCCGCCCAGGTCGTAGAACTCCACGAAGGTGCCCATGATGTCGGAGTTGCCCTCGTTCAGGCCGCCGGACTCGCCAGAGTAGGTCAGGCCGCCGGGGACGGAGGTGGCAGTGACACCGTGGCTCATCTCGTGGCCGGCCACATCGACGCTGGTGAGCTCCTTGAAGGTGCTGCCATCGCCGAAGGTCATGCAGAAGCAGGTGTCGGACCAGAACGCGTTGTCGTAGCCGGTGCTGTAGTGCACGCGCAGGTAGGAAGCCTTGCCGGTGTTGTCGATGCCGTTACGGCCCAGGACATTCTTGTACATGTCCCAGGTGGCCTGGATGCCGAAGGCGGCGTCCACACCGGCGGTCTGGCCGTTGGTGGCGGTGGTGGAACTGCCAGAGACATAGTTCTGGCCATCACCCCAACTGTCCGTCGTGTTCCCCTGGTAGATGGTGCCGTTGCCGGAGGTGCTGTGGGCCATGTCCGTGACGGCGTTGTGGCCGAAGGTGCCGCCCGTGCCACGCGTCATGTCCTGCAGGGCGTAGCCGCCCGCGGTGGCGAGGGTCGTGTTGAGGCTGACGACGCCGCTGTACTCGGAGTTTCCGGTGCCCACGGCTGCGGTGCCCGCGATGCCGGTGGTGCTGCCGCCGCCGCCGCCGTGGGGCCTGCCGGTCTCAAGGCTGTTCCAGGTCTTGATGGTTGCGCCGGTGTGGGCGTCGATCATGTAGTCGGTGTGGGCGGTCTCGCCGGTGCCGTTCTCCAGCTCGGTGTGCACATGGTAGGCCAGGGCGTAGCGCACGACCTCGTTGCTGTAGGACAGGGCGCCTTCGCCCTTGCCGGTCTTCACCTGGGTGGTGATGGGGAAGATCACGAGCTCGGCGTTGGGAGCGTTCGCGTAATCGCCCTTGGGGGCGAGCGCCCGGTGCGCGGTGGCGAGGGCTTCATCGGGGGCGATGGAAGGCGTGGTGTTGAGGTGGATGCCGCGGAAGGCGGCGTCTGTGGACGGGAGCATGCGGCCGCGCGCGTCCATGTGGGTGATCATCCCGCCGCCGAAGACCTTCACGCCCTGGTGGGTCTGGGCGAAGTGGGTGTGGGTCTGGCCGAACCCGTCCGTGCGGGTGGTGCGGGCTTCGAAGGCGGCATCGGCATCCAGCCCGAGATTGCTCCGCAGGTTCATGAGCGAGGCGCGGGCGGCCTCGGCCCGCTGGGGTTCCTGGGAGCGGAGGGCCGAGATGGCCTCCGGGGAGAACTGGCCGGGCACGGCGGCGGCCAGGGAGAGGGAAAGGGCGGAAAGCAGGGCAGAGCCCAGGCGGAGAGCCATTTCGGCACCTCGGTGTGGAAAAGAGGGATGAGGGGGCGCAGCCAAATGCGGAACTTCTCAGTTTCCGGAAGGTGGCGTTGCTGTGAAAAGAGCGGGGTCTTGCGACAAGATTCCCAAGACCCGCATCTGAAGACATGTTAAGAATTGTTAAATTCTATCAAGATTGGAAGTGGGGCACTTGACTCCGGGTAGGATCTCGGTCGCCTCTTTTTTTTCTGATATCTCATTGGACCAACAAGGCGTATTTCCGGTCCTTAGGAGGCGGTCTTCCGGGGAAACGGCGATCTTGGCTGGGACGCAAGGTTGATGGTGGCGTGAAGATCTAGTGACTGGCGTTTGGACCTTCTGTAGCGCCTGAGCGAAGCCCGCTTCCAGCGCGGTCTCCGTCATGATCTTCCCTCCCTCGATCAGGCGCGCCCGTGCGCACTTTATGCGCCGTTCGAGGACAAAGCGATGGACCGGCATGCCAACCGCCTGTTTGAAGAGCGACTTGAAGTGCGACGGACTGAACCTCGCCACGGCCGCGAGTTCACCAAGGGTGAGCGAGGCTTAAGGCATCGAAGTAGGTATCGTGTCGTGCTAATGACATGTAGGAATTCCCCAGGAATCGAGATTATTGATTGGTATGAAAATATTGAAACTTGTTAGAATTCCGCAGAAACCCTATAAGAGATAAGGATTGGCAGGAGTCCCAGTGCCTTCATCCTCGAAGCGTCCTCGCACAGTTCCTCAGCGCCGGAGCATGGATCCTTTCTGGAGTGAGAATGAGGTGGGGCCCGAATGGGCCGATCTGGTACGGATGGCTGCGGAAGCCTGGGGGGCCCCAGCGGCGTTACTTAGGCTCAGCCAGCCCTCGGGCGCCCATGCTTCCTTTAGTCACGGCTGCACTAACGCTTTGGAATGGGTCGAGGAACCTGGGGATGAGAATGAGGAATACCTCCTGGTTCCGGACACGCGTAAAGATCCGAGATGGGTTAACCACCCGGCTCTTCGGGTCCCGGGTTTCTGCTTCCTCGCCGCCATCACCATCCCCTCTGGGGACGGCGAGTCTTGCGGAAGTCTGTGGATTTTCGGAGAAGAACCGCGCTTGCCGGGGCCTTGGGAGCGGGGCGCGCTGCGGCTCCTGCGTCGGCAAGCCATGGCATTGCGCCGTCTAGAGGAGCAAATCCATACGCGCCGGAACGAGGAACTCCACTACCGCACCATCCTCGAATCTCTTATGGAAGGAGTGGTGTTCCTGGATACCGGAGGGCACATCCTCGCCTGCAACCCAAGCGCTGAGCGCATCCTGGACCTCCGCCAGGATCAGATGACAGGTCGACGATCCGTGGACTCCCGCTTCACCGCCATCCACGAAGACGGTAGCCCCTTCCCTGATGACGCCCATCCCAGCATCCGCGCCCTGCTCACAGGCAAACCCCAGATGCAGGTGGTTCAAGGCATCCAGTCGACCGAGGGGAGGCGGGTGTGGATCTCCGTCAACGCTCAACCTCTCCAACACCCTTGGGAAGAAAAGCCACATGGTGCTGTTGTCTCCATTTTCGATATCACTCGCATGAAGGAGGTGGAGGAGCGCCTCAGGAAAGAAGCCACGCGAGATAGCCTGACGGGGCTCTACAGTCGTGGCCACTTCATGGAGCGCCTGGGGGTCGCCCTCAAGTCTGCAAAGCGGCACGGGGATTCCCTCTGTCTGGCCATGGCAGACCTGGACGATTTCAAGTCCGTGAATGACCGCTTTGGCCACCAGACTGGCGACCAGGCCCTCTCGCTGATGGGTCGCCTTCTGATGGAGGGGCTGCGAGGAGAGGACTTGGCAGGGCGTTACGGTGGCGATGAGTTCTGCATCCTCTTCCCTCGCAGCGGGCTCAGTGAAGCCCGCGCATGTTTGGAGCGGATCAGGGTGCGCCTCTCGGGCGAGATCCTGGAAAGTGGGGGAAGCCCCGTCTGTTTGACCGCGAGCTTCGGCGTCGCGTCCATGACTTCCCTCGTTACTGGCGAGGAAGTTCTCTTCCAGACCGCTGACAGTGCCTTGTACCGCGCTAAGAGGCCGGGGAGGAATCGGGTGGAAATGCAGGATGGCTGACGCAGCTCCCTGTTCACCGCGGAGCGATTCCCTGATCCAGGGCCTGGCATTCCCTTCACCATTTAGCCGAGGCTGAAACAGAAGCATCATCGAGGGCCTGCCCAGTCTGGAGAATTTGGCGTTTCGCTCCCCGTCCAAGGGCTCCAAAGGCGCCCAATTCCCTGTAGATTTCCCTGTTTCAGGGAAATGAGATCAGAGAGGGTTCCGCACCAGACTCTGTCCACCGCCAGTCAGTCTGCAAGAGCGGCCCCAATCCCCAGTTCCTCTGAGCAAACGCCCACACGGCGTGGCTCCCAGGCCCTGGGGATCAAACCAGAGCGGATGTCTCTCCCGCTGAAATGGGGCGGCGCGCAGGTGGATGGGACCCTAATAACGACAGGATCCACTCATCTAGGTCGAGGGTTCGTTCAACACCAGCCAGTAGAGGCCGAGGTCCTGGGCGGCTGCGGCGAAACCATTGTAGTCGACGGGTTTGCAGACGTAGCTGTTGGCGCACTGGCTGTAGGCCGCTACCCGGTCCTTGTCTTCATCAGAAGAGGTGAGGACCACGACGGGCAAGTATTTGGTGCGTTCCTCCGCGCGGATCGCGGAGAGGACCTCGAGCCCGCCCACCCTGGGAAGGTTGAGGTCCAGCAGCACGACCGCGGGCAAATCGCCCGGGTCGCGATCCGCGTGGGCCCCCCGGGCGAAGAGGTAGTCGAGGGCCTCTACGCCGTCCGCCACGCGGACGACGGGGTTCGAGATCCGCGCCTCTTTGAAGGACATCAGCGTGAGTTCGGCGTCGTAGTCGCTGTCTTCGACGAGCAGGATCACTTGCTCCTTGTTCATGGCTGTTCCTCCAGCGTGAAGAAGAAGGTCGCGCCTCGCCCGGGCGAGGCTTCGGCCCAGACCCGGCCGCCGTGACGAGCCACGATCCGTTGCACCGTGACGAGCCCGATCCCCGTGCCCTCGAACTGGGCGTCCGAGTGAAGCCGTTGGAAGGGCGTGAAAAGCCCCTTCGCGTGCGCCATGTCGAAACCCACGCCGTTGTCCCGGACGAAGAAGACCGCCTCTCCGTCGCGCGGTTCCCGGCCGACCTCGATCCGCGCCGACGCCTCCTTCGACGAGTATTTCCAGGCATTGCCCAGGAGGTTCTCCAGGAGCGCCGCGATCAGGCGGGGATCCGCGTCCGCTTCCAGCCCCTCCTCGACCTGGCAGCCCGCAGCCCGTTCCGGGTCCCGCGCCCCAAGCTCCACCAGGATCTCCCGGGCGAGGCTCGTGATATCCACCCGCTCTCGGTTCAGCGGCGAGCGTGTGAGCCGTGCGAGCCCCAGCAGCGCCTCGATGAGCTGGCTCATCCGCCGCGTCGCCGACTGGACACGCTCCAGGTAGTGACGGCCCTGCTCATCGAGCCTGTCCGCATAGCCGTCCTGAAGGGCCTTGCTGAATCCGCCGATGGCCCGGAGCGGCCCACGGAGATCATGGGAGACAGAGTAGCTGAAGGTCTCCAGCTCCTCGTTGACGCGCTCCAGTTCCTTCGCCCACTCCCTGCGGAGACGAGATAGTTCCAAGTGCGCCTGGACGCGCGCGAGCAGCTCGCGGGCGGCGAAGGGTTTCACGAGATAGTCGTCGGCTCCCGTCTCCAGGCCTTCCAGCACAGCCTCCTCCCCCGCCCGCGCGGAAAGGAGAATGATCGGGACTTGGCTGGTAGGCGGATGCTCACGGAGGGCCCGCAGCAACCCGAAGCCATCCAACCCCGGCATCATGACATCGCTCAGGACGAGGTCCGGCGGCTCCTCGCGGGCTTTCGTGAGGGCGGCGAGCCCGTCCTCCGCCGTCTCCACCTGCCAGCGCGGGACGAGCAACCGCGCGAGGTAGTCCCGCATGTCCGCATTGTCGTCAACCACAAGGACCCGGGCCCGCCCAGCGCGCAGCTTCCGTTCCGGTGATACCTCCTGAGGCGGAGGAACGGACTCCCACACCTCCTGCCCGGAACCGATCCACTGGGAGGCGTCGAGCAGGTAGGGCATCGCGCCGCCCGCTGCGGGAGCCTCCGCCTGGTCCAAGGTCCGCGCCACGGGCAGGTGCGCGCGACTTGTGGGCAGCGATACTTCGAAGCAGCTCCCCTGACCTTCCACGCTGGAGACCTGCAAGGTCCCACCGTGGAGCTTCACGAGTTCCTGCACCAGTGAAAGGCCGATGCCCGTCCCTTCGAAGCTGCGCCCCTTCGTCCCCTCCACGCGGTGGAAGCGTTCGAAGATGCGCGATAGTTCGCCGACGGGAATCCCGCTGCCGGTGTCACGCACGGAGAGCCGCACTTGCCCCTCCTCGGCGCGGAGGCCCACCGAGATCTCCCCCCGGAGCGTGAACTTGAAGGCGTTGGAAAGAAGGTTGAGGACGATCTTCTCCCACTGTTGTGGATCCAGGTAGACCTGCTCCGGCAGTGGCGGGCAGTCCAGGGTGAAGGCGAGCCCGGCCCGTTCCACAAGCGAGCGGAAGGAGCTCGCCAGGTCCACGGTGAGCGCCGAGACATCCACGGGCGCGAAGGACATCTGGAGGCGGCCGGCCTCGATGCGGGCGAAATCGAGAAGGCTGTTGACGAGCTTCAGGAGCCGCAGCGCGCTTCGGTGTGCAGCCTGGAGGCCCTCGCCCTCTAGAGCAGCCCCAGGGCGGCCGAGGGCCTCCTCGACGAGGCCGAGCAGGAGGGTCAGCGGCGTGCGGAATTCGTGGGACACATTGCTGAAGAAAGCCGTCTTCGCCCGGTCGATCTCCTCCAGGGCTTCGGCCCGCTTCTTCTCGGCCTCAAAGGCGCTGGCGTCCGCGAGAACCTTGGCCACCTGGTCCGCCGTGGCCAGGAAGAACCTCCGGTACCGCTCGTCGAAGCTGCGGTGGGGACTGAGGCCAGCGGCCAAGAAGGCCGAAACCTGGCCCGCGCGGGACAGAGGCAGGAGGATCGCCTGCTCCGGACGGGCGTTCCAGCGGCCCATCGGCACCGGTCCGAAGCGCGCGGCGAGATCCTCCACCAGGATCTCGTGGGGTTCCTGAAGGGCCTCGCTGAAAGGCCAGCCCGTGTTCTCGACTTCTTCGATCTGCACGCGAAGGGGTTTGGCGGGGCCATCGTAGTCCTTCCATCCGCCTTCGGCCACGAGGTGCGCCTGACCGGACTTCGCATCGAAGAGGTAGAGCAGGACGAAGGGGAGGTCCAGCTCGTTGGCGGACAAGACCTCGGCCGCGACGCGACAGGCCTCCTCCTCGGATTTGGAACCGGCGGCGCGGGCCGCGAGGTCCCGCAACATCCGGATCTGGCGCTCGCTCTGCACCTTCGCAGTGGTCTCCTGCACGGTGTTGAGGAGGCCCCCGACACCGCCGTCGTCCCCGGGGACCGGGCTGTAGGAGAAGGTGAAGTAGGTCTCCTCCGCCATGGTTCCGTTCTTGATGAAGAGCTGGAGATCCTCGGTCCAGGTTGCCGGACCTCCATCCTGGACGCTCCGGGCCATGGGGCCGGCCACATCCCATACCTCAGCCCAGATTTCGGCCGCGGGAGCCGCAAGGGAGTCAGGATGCTTGTCTCTCAGGATGGGACGGTAGGCATCGTTGTAGAGGTGCAGCAGCTCAGGTCCCCACCAGAGCAACATGGGGAAGCGGCTGCCGAGCACGACACCCAGCATGGTCTTCAGGCTCCGCGGCCAGTGTTCGATGGGACCGAGCCTGGTCTTTGACCAGTCGGTCGCGCGCATCAGCGCGCCCATCTCTCCGCCTCCGGCGAGAAAGGCGTCCGGCGAGCTGCTCATGTGAGCTTGGACTTCGCGCTTTTCAGCTTCGTTGTCCATTGCGTCATGCCCTCCGCGGGTGAGGCGCATCCACAGATAAACCTAGTCAGATCCTGTTTTTCAGAAACCCAGAGGGGTCGAAAAATACCAAGCTGAGTTCAGAAAGAATCCAAACGGAAGAACGGGGGAGATGCTAGCAGCTTGGGGAGGTCCAACACGCTATTTCTCACTGGGGGTGGAAGCCATGGAAGAGGTGGCGAGGTGCCCCAGAATGCATGGGTCTAACATCTGTAGCGCAGCTGGCTCGGGCCCGTGCGTATTCGAGCACCACGCCACCGGCACCAGGAAACTCCCCTCACTCCCGGCGATCCGAGGGCTAAGAGATGGTCAACCGTCCAGGCCGCCTGCGGGCTGGTTCCGGTCGAACGAGGGGTTGGATTGCTTTGTTCGGCGCAACAAGGAGTGGCCCACGACGCCGATGGGGATGTACAGGACCGCGGCGGCGAAGCGTTGGAGGAGACCTCCGTAATGAGCCAAATTGATCCCGGCGAAACCAGCCATGACAGGGATCAATAGCGCGAATATCAGAAGGTTAAGAACGAGATAAATCTTCAGGCCTTTGGCTTGCTGGACGGGCCATAGCGCCAGCAGGAACAAGACTGGGCCGGCGAACATGCCCGCTCCGAGCGCACCCGGGTTGTGCCTGGGATCGGGAAGATGGAAAGCGGAGGCCCAAAGGGATGCAGCTCCCGTGGAGACAACCGATAGAGCTACGAGCCAACTCCAAATCGATCTCGCGCCCACCGCAGACAGACTGCGGAATAACCCATAGGCAGCCATGAGCGCCGCGATCCCTGTAAGCAAGGCACCCGTGTTGAGAACCGCCGGAAGCGTGGACCGGTCGGAGCCCAGCATGCTGGCTGAGTTCGTGAGAAAGCTATAGCCCGGATAGAACGGTGCGGCGGCGAGTTGGGCACCAAAGTACAGGGCCGGGACGGCTACGGCGGCAAATAGACCGAGACGAATTGTGGTCGAGATGCCTTGATCAGGCATGGCTGTGTGACTCATGGCTTAAGGCTCCTGACCACGGCGGTTGTGAAACCTACGCCTGCGGGCAGCTACTGGGTTAGGCCTCGTAGAAACGCAAGGCCCGATCCGCTGAGCCCGGCTTCTCGACCCTAATAGGTGGAGGTCCCAGCAGAACGAGGGACGCCTCCAGCGACCTTGTCGGCGAGCTGGAAGACTTTGAGCTTTTCGGGTTCGCGGAACAGGGTATCTCCTATCCCACGCGGTCCCAGCCTTCGGCCGCGCGGAAGCTGTGATAGCGGTCGGTGCCGAGGATGAGGTGGTCCGCCAAGGGCACGCCCAGGCTTTCGCCCGCGGCCCGCAGGCGTTTGGTGAGCAGGCGGTCTTCACTGGAAGGGGTCGGATCGCCTGACGGGTGGTTGTGGAAGGCCAGCGCGCTGCTGGCACCGTAGCGCAGCGCCTCGCGAAAGAATTCCCGGGGGCTGATGAGCGTGGCCGTGGCGGTGCCCTGGCTGAGGATGCGTTCCGCCAGCAGCTCGCCTTTCGCGTTGAGGGCCAGGAGGCCGAAGCGTTCCTCGCTCCAGCCGTGGCAGCGGGGCAGGAGATAGTCGCCCGCGCTGCGGGGGCTCGTGATGCGTGTGCGTTCCGCGCGGCGCTGGCTGCGGCGGCAGAGCTCCTGCGCGGCCCAGAGCTGGCTGGCGCGGGCGGGACCGATGCCGGACTGCCCCGTGAGATCGGACAGGCCGAAGCTCCAGAGCCCCGCGAGGCCGCCGGTGTGCCCGAGCAGATCCTGGGCCAGTTCCACAGCGCTGCGGCCCTGGCGGCCCGAACCCCAGAGCAGGGCCAGCAGCTCGGCGTCCGAAAGCGATTCGCCATGGCCCGCGAGGAGCCGCTCGCGGGGGCGCTGGTCGGGGGAGAGGTCGAGGATGCGCATCAGGCCCTCGTCCAGCGGTGGCGGCTGGCGTGCCAGCGGAGCAGGTTCGTGCGCCCATGGTCGTTCACGCGCAGGCAGAGCGCGTCCTCGCCGTCGTTGAGGAACCAGACCGTGGCCGTGGCCGTGTGCCGGGGCGTGACGGTGATGGCGATGTGGGCCTCACCCATGGCGGCTGCACGCGTGGTGGGGTCCATGTGGGGCGGCAGCGGAATGCCTTCGGGAAGGCCCCAGTGGAGGCTGCGAGGGAGGCTCACGGAAAGGTGGCCGATGCCTTTGGTGCTGGATGCCGATACCTCCACGGGCTGGCCGGAAGCGCGGGCCAGGGCGAAGGCCTGATCCAGCGAGCCTTGGAGCTCCTGCCCCGCCACCGTGAGGGCGGGGCCCCGGAACCGGGCGGTTCCGAGAGCCCCCATGGCCAGCGCTCCGGCGATCCCCGTGACGGTGACCAGTTCGATCAGCGACATGCCGCGTTGGGGAAGGCTGGATCGCATGGCGGCCCTCACTTCTTCACCGGGGCGGAGGCGACGGTGAGGAAGGGCTTGAGCTGGGCGAAGGATTTCTCGCCCACTCCCTTCACATTCATGAGCTCCTCAGCCCGCTGGAAGGCGCCGTGTTCCTTGCGGAAGAGGACGATGCGCTCCGCGGTCTTCTGCCCGATATGCGGCAGCTGCATCAGCTCTGTGGCCGAGGCGGTGTTCAAGTTGATGGCGTGCGCGGGGGCCTTGGTGGCCGCCTTGGGCGCGCGGGCCGGATGGGCGGTGCCAGCCGCGGCCACCGGAAAGGCCATGGCGAAGGCCAGGCTGCGGGTGAGGGAGAGAAGTGTCTGCTTACCCATGAATTCCTCCTGTGAAAGGGCTGTCAGGAAGATTCGAGAGTTGTGCCAATACTTCTAATTGTTTTAAATCAATGCTTATATATTTATTTATTCAATAGTTAGTAACTAATTTATGACAAATTTTAAAAATATTTAATAATATAAATTAAATTAACATTTAAATTAGTTTTTAAATAGATTCGATTTTTGAACTAGTGACAACTTATAGGGCTTGATGGAGTGCTTCTCCAAACAGCCCCGTCATATGGGCGGCGTCATTGAGCCGGACCACCTCCAGGCGGGTGGGATCGGGGCCTTCCAGCAGGTTCAGGGTCGCGGGAGCCTGGCGGAAGGACCAGATGCGGGCCAGAGACAGGCCCAGGATGCGGGCCAGGAGGACGCGGTTCACGGCGTCGTGGGCGGCGAGGAGCAGGATCTCCTCAGGCCCTAGCCCCGCACAGGCGCTCACGAAGGCGGGCCAGGAGCGGTCGAGGACCTGCTGGAGCGATTCGCCGCCGGGCATCTGGACGGTATCGGGCGCCTCCCGCCACGCCTTCAGCCGCGGGCCATCCTCCGCCGCGATCTCGGAGGCGAGCTTGCCCTCCCAGGCGCCGTGGGCGATTTCGAGGAACCCGGCATCAGTCGTGAGCATGCCCGCGCGGGAGCCCAGAGCCAGTTCCGCGGTGCGGCGCGCGCGGGAGAGTGGGGACGCGATGGCGCGCGTGATGGGCAGCTCCCTCAGCCGGGCACCGAGAGCCGTGGCCTGGGCTTCGCCTATGGGTGAGAGGGGAATGTCGATCTGGCCCTGGTAGCGGCCCTCGGCGTTCCAGGGCGTCTCGCCGTGGCGGCAGAGGAGGATGCGCATCACACCACCTCCAGGTCGAGGATGCCGGGGATGGCTTTCAGGGCGACCGTCTGCTTGGCGGGCACCTCGCGGTCCACGGTGATGGCCGCGAGGGCCTGGCCATCGCCCGTGGCGCCCAGGGCGAAGTTGACGATGTTGATGCCGCCCGCGCCGAGGTGCGAACCCACGAGCCCGATGACGCCGGGGCGGTCCTCGTTGCGCATGAGGAGCAGGTGCGCGCGGGGATCGAAGTCCAGCTCCACGCCATCCAGCCGCACCACGCGGGGGCCGCGGTGGAGCGTGGCCTCGATCTCCCGCGCCGCGCCGCCACCTTCGACCCTCACGCGGAGCAGGCGGTCGAAGCCGTCGCCATCGCCGCCTACGGTCTCGCTCACCAGGAGCCCCCGCGCCGCCGCCTCCTGCAGCGCGTTCACGGGCGTCACGCGGCCGGAGGCGGGGCCCAGCAACGCCGCCACCAGCAGGCGGGTGAGGGGCCGCGCGTCCAGCTTTTCCACGCGGCCGGCGTAGGTGAGATGGAGTTTGTCCGCCGCCGGGATGAGGCGCGTACAGAGTTTGCCGAGCGCGGTCATCAGCGGCATCCAGGGGCCCATCTCCTGGGCGGCTTCGGCCGACAGCGGCGGCAGGTTCACACAGCCCGCGATGGCGCCGGTCTGGATGAAGTCCAGGATCTGCCGCGCCAGGATGGCGCTTACCGCGCGCTGGGCTTCTTTCGTGGACGCGCCTAGATGGGGCGTAAGGACGAGGCGCGGGTGCCTGCGCAGCGCGGAGTCCACGGGCAGCGGCTCCGTGACGAAGGTGTCCAGCGCCGCGCCCGCGAGGTGGCCCTCGTCCAGCAATTTGAGCAACGCCTTCTCATCCACGAGCCCGCCCCGGGCGGCGTTGATGACGCAGGAACCTTTGCGGAGCTTCCGCATGGCCGCTTCGTCCAACAGATTCGTCGTCTCCTTTGTGCGCGGGATGTGGAGTGTGACCACATCGCACCAGGCCAGCAGCGCGTCGAGATCCATCATGGGGACCGTCATGCGCGCGGCCATGGCGGGGGGGAGGAAGGGGTCGAAGGCCGCCACTTCCATGCCGAGCCCCTTCGCCTTGCGGGCCACGGTGGCGCCGATGCGGCCCAGGCCGATGATGCCGAGCCGCTTCCCCTCCAGCTCGAAACCCGTGAGGCCGCCTTTGGGCCACTCGCCCGCCTTCATGCCCGCGTCGGCCGACGGGATGTGGCGGGCCAGCGCGAAGAGCAGGGCCAGCGCCTGTTCTGCGGCGGCCAGCGTGTTGCCGTCCGGCGCGTTCATGACGGCGATGCCGCGTTCCGTGGCCGCGTCCACATCGATGGTGTCCACGCCCGCGCCCGCGCGGCCGATGAGCCTGAGCTTGTCTGCGCCTTTCAGCGCGTCGGCATCCACCTTGGTGGCGCTGCGCACGAGGAGGACCTCCACGCCCTTGAGCGCGGCGGCAAGCGAGGCGGAATCCTTGATGGGTTCAGAAATATCGACGGTCCATCCAGCGGAACGGAAGGCGGCGAGACCCTCCTCGTGGATGCCGTCGCAGGCGAGCACGCGCATGAATACTCCCAAATGTTTAACCGCGAATGGCGCGAATGAACGCGAATCCGCCGGGGTTGATGTCGGGTTTAGCGAAGGGTTTCGGCGAGGACGGCTTGGGCGGCTTCGCCGCCGGGACGCGCCACCTTCATGCCGTGCGCGTGGAAGGCCATTTCGAGAGCCTGGATGACCATGAGCGTGTCGAGGCCATCCACATAGCCGAGATGGGCCACGCGGATCATGTGGTCCTCCATCTCACCTTGGCCGTTGGCGAGGCTCAGCCCGGCCTTGTCGCGGAGGGATTTGAGGATGCGGGTGGAGCCTTCGACGCTCACGCCCGTGAGCGCGTGGCCCGGCGCCTTCGCGAAATTCGGCAGAGCCCAGGCGTCGAGCGCGGCGCGGAAAGCCCTGGCCTGCAACGCCGCGTTGGCGATGAGCGCTTCCACGCCGCCCTGGCCGTCCAGCCAGCGGCAGGCCGCATCCAGCGCGGCGACGAGCCCGATGGCGGGTGTCCAGGCCGTGCCATCGCCCTCGTGCGCCTTCAGCTCGTTGCGGAGGTCGAAGTAGAAGCGAGGCAGATGCGGGGCGTCCAGCTGCGCGAGGTAGCGCTTGGAAAGGCCGAGGAAGGCGAGGCCGGGTTGGATGGCGAGGGCCTTCTGGGATCCGCAGACCAGGACATCGAACCCGTCGGACAGTTTCACATCGTGCACGCCCACGCCGGTGATGGCGTCCACGAGCACGAGCGCCTCCGGCTGCATTTCGCGCAGGATGGCCGCCATCTCCTTCACGGGGTGGCGCACGCCCGTGGAGCTTTCATGCTCCTGCACGCAGAAGGCTTTGACCTTCGGCGCGGCCTGTGCAGCGGCGCGGAACTCATCGAGGTCGAAGGCCGCGCCGTAGGGCGCCTTCACCTCCACGACGGCGAGGCCGTAGGCCTTCGCGAGCTTCAGCCAGCGTTCGCCGAACTTGCCGGCATGGGCCACGAGGACGGTGTCCCCTGGCGCGCAGGCGTTGGTGAGGGCGGCTTCGAGGCCGCCCGTGCCGCTGCAGGAGAGGATCGCGACTTCCTCGCCTTCGTCGAGGCGGTAGAAGCGGCGGAGCCCCGCACGGGCGCTTCGAAAGAGGGCGCGGAACTCGGGCGTGCGGTGATGCACGGTCGCGAGGGATTGGGCGGCGAGACCCTCCGGCAGGAGTGGGGTGGGGCCGGGGGTCAGAAGGCGGGGCTTCAAGAGCATGGGCTCTCCTGACAAAAGTTAAAGGGGTCGTATGAGGGGCGATGCCGCCCGTTGAGAAGGGTCAACTCTGCCCGCCCGCGTTTTCCCGCGCAAGCCCCGACCGCGGGTCCGCTAGGAATCCTTCCGGTCCGTCAAATCGCGGATGAAGGCGGCGTCCAGCAGCAGCTCGTTCAGAGGCAGGTCCAGCGGGGCGTTCTCGATGTGGCAGGTGTCGATGAAGCTGAGGTCCGGGTGGTCCCACTTGAGGATCTCGAAGGCTGCCATGAGGCCGTCCTGCCGCCGGGCGCTGGCCTGCACGAGCCGGCCCGCGCGGATGTACAGCGAGCCCACCCGCCGCCAGGACCGCACCGTCACCGTGCAGGTGCGCATCTCCATCTGGAGGAGGGAAAGGAAGCTCTCCAGCCCCAGGCCCTGCACGGTGCCCCCTTTCGGCGTGTCGAGGAGCGCGCGGACATGGCGCTGGAGCCGGTCGGGCGGCACGGGCTTGGGCAGGATCCGCAAGGCGCCGAGCTCCTCCATCATCGGGTAGCGGTCCAGGTCCATCTCCCCGCTGATGACGATGACGGGCATCGAAGGCAACCGCTCGTAGAGGTGGATCAAAAGCTCGTAGCCGCTCATGCGGGGCATGAGCAGGTCCGTGATGACGAGATCCACGGGCTCCTGCGCGAGGATGGCCTTGGCCTCCTCGCCGTCCTGGGCCGTGAGCACGCTCACGCCGGGGATGCCGAGGAGCGCGCGCTTCCACACCTGGAGCACCAGCCGCTCATCATCCACCGCGAGGACGGTCTTCATGGGGGCCTGCTGCGTCGCGGGCGGCTGGTCTTCCATGGGAGGCATGGGCCAGAGCTTACCAGAGCATATTGAGGAATTACGCTCTCAGTTCAGGTGCAACTGGAGCCGGGCTTTGGATTCCAAGAGGAAGGCTTCCATGGGCTGGTGGAAGGTCCGCTCGATCTTGCAGGCCTCCATCATGGTCACATCCGCCCGCTCCCAGCCGAGGATCTCGCCCGCCGCCTCAGCATCCTCCTTGGCGCCGCAGGTGGCGTGGATGAGCTGGCCATCCTGGATGTAGAGCATGCCGCTGGACCCGTTCTGGCCGAGGATGGTGAGCGTGCAGGTCTTGCGCTCCCAGAACACGAGCGTCATGAGCGTGAGGATGTTCATGCCTCTGAAGAGCCCGTCCGGAGCGCGGTGGAGCAGGGCCTCCACGGCGGCGCGGAGCGGTTCGGCCTCCGGCGGCTTGGCCAGGACGCGCATGGCGCCCAGCTCGCGGACCTTGCCGCGCTTCTCGTCGTCCAGAACGCCGCTCAGCACGAGCACCGGCACCGCCGGGTAGCGGGAGGTCACATGGGCCAGGAGCTGGAAGCCGCCCATGAGGGGCATCTCCAGATCCGTCACCAGCAGGTCCACGGCCTGGTCCCGCAGCAGCTCCACGGCTTCAAACCCGTTGGAGGCCGTCACCACCTTGCGCTCGGGGCCCTCCAGCGCGCGGCGCACCACCGTCAGCGTGAGGCGGTCGTCGTCCACGGCCAGGATGACTTTCGGGGCGGGCGGTTCGTGCACGGCAGGTTCCTTGCCGGGAGCATATCAGGGCCCGCCCCGCGAGGAGCGGATGCGCTCCACAAGGGTCTCCACGCGGTCCAGCAACATGTCGATGTCCGGGTCCAGCAAGCCGGGACTGCTGCCGGCCGTGGCTTCGTTCAGCAGGGCCAAGGCCAGATGCTCGAGACGGTGGAGGCGGCTTTCCTGGGGTTCATCGGGGACGGCCATGGAGCCTCCTGGGGTGGATGGCCTAAGCGTGGTCCTGGTCGAGGCGCAGCGCCAGTTCCATCTGCAAGGCTTCCGCGCTGAGCGAAAAGGCCCCCGGAACCCTGCAGGTGTCCACGAACTCCACGGAAGGCACCGGCCAGGCGCACATGGAGATGGCGGCTTCGAGCCCCTGCCCCTCGCCCGTCTCCGCCTGGATGAGGCGCCCCTTCTCCACATAAAGGTGCCCGACGCGCGTTCCGGAGCGGACGGTGACGGTGGCAGTCCGGCCCTCCCACTGGAGCAGCTGGAGCAGGCCTGGCAGCGGCAGGCCCCGGACGGAGCCCCGCGGGTGCGTGCGGAGGCCGCGCACATCGGCCGCCAGCAAGGCGTAGTCTGGCGGCTTCGCGTGGATGCGCAGCGACTCGCCGGTGATGGTGGGATCGAGCCGGGCCAGGTCGGGCAGGGCTGTGAGCACGAAGACTGGCAGGCCCGGGTAGCGGGCGGAGAGCTCCGCCACCAGCCGGAAGCCGTCCATGCGGGGCATCTGGAGGTCCGTCACCACGGCATCCACGGGCGTGGTCCGCAATAGCTCCAGGGCCTCCTGGCCGTCATTCGCGGTGAGGATCCGGAAGGGCCCCGCCTCCTGCAACGCCGCGGACTGGAACCGCTGGACGACGGCATCGTCGTCCACGAGCAGCACCGTGAGCTTTCCCGCACCGGCCTCATCCATCCCGGAAGGATGCCTTGGGAATGGTTGCCTGTCAGCGCCGGATTGTTCCAACCGCGCAGGCGTTCAGCGCTCGTCGCCCTTCCTGATCTTCTTCGCTGGCGCGGGCTCCTTCGCCACCACGGCCGCGGCGTCAGCCGCGTCCTGGGGATGGTCCTCTCGCCACTTCACGCTCCAGGGCGGCAGCTCGTAGTCCTCGTAGCCGCGCAGCTTGCGGTCCTGGGCCTCTAGCGTCTGGATGATGGCATCGCGGATGTCCGCCTGCTTGGGCACGCCCTGGCCTTCCCAGATGGGTTCGGCGAAGTACTTCCGCAGCGTGGCCTCGGCGGGCTTGTTCCAGGGCGCGTAGGTGCGGTCGCCGGGGCCGCCGGGGATGACGCCGGGCTTCAGGTGCTCGCCGTAGAGGTAGTAGAAGGACGCCGCGCCGTCGCTCCAGTTCCGCAGCACGGCGAAGGCGCCCTTCAGCAGCTCATCCTGGAGCGCGGGATCCGCGGGCTTGTCCGTGCGGAAGTCCCAGGGCCCCACATGAGCGTGAGCGACGGACGGATAGCCCACCTCCGTGATCAACACGGGCCGGTGGAAGCGGGCTTGGAACACGCGAGCCTTTTCCACGATCCACCACCACTCGTCCACGATCTGCTGATGGCTGGGGTATTCGTCGTACTTGGCGATGGGGTCGTAGGTGTTCATGCCGATCACATCGAGGCAGTCGCCGAAAGTGAAGCTGTCGTGGGAATCGAAGTTCACGCTGTAGGTGACTTTGCCCCTGTAGACCTGGCGCACCCGCTGGATGAGCGCGCACCAGGAGTTACGGAACGGATGCGTCGTGGCCATCTCCGTGCCCACGCTGTACCACTCCACGCCGCCTTCCTGGGCCAGCGCCGCGAGACGGACATTGAAGGCCGTGTAGTTCTTCCACCAGATGTCCCAGTGGTCCGGCAGGATGTTGCCCCGCCACCACTTGGCGTTGTCCGCCTCGTCCTTGATGTTGATGGTGGGGAAGAACATGACCCGCAGGTTCCGGGCCCGGGCCTCGCGGAAGGCGCGCAGCAGGGCCTCGTCCGTGGGGCTGGAGGTCGGATGGATCCGGATCTCGTCCGCGTGGCCGGTATCCATGCGGTAGATGGCCTGGAGGCTCACGCAGGTGGCGCCGCTGGCCGCGATGCGGTCCAGCTCGGCGGCGTAGTCGTAGTCCGGCACGCCCGCGTACATCCCCAGCACCATGCCCCGCGGCTGCGGCACGAGTTTCACCTTCCGCACATGGCGGACGATGAGGAAAGTGGCGGGCACCGCCAGCAGCGAGGCCCACGCGAAGACGCGGCGGATCATGGAAACTCCGGACCGTCCAAGGTATCAGGCGGAAGAGAAAAGCATTTCACCGCACCGCCGCGGTGAATGCTTCTATTCCACCCGCTCCACCCTCACCTGCACGACTTTCGGGCCTTCCATGCGCAGCACGGTGATGCGGGAGCCGTCCTCGGTGAGGGTGTCGCGGACCTTGGGCACGCGGCCCAGGCGGGCCATGACGAGGCCGCCCACGGTGTCGAAGCCGTCGCGTTGCCAGTCCACATCCAGGACGCTGGCCACATCTTCCACATGCGCCTGGCCCGAGACGAGCCACATGCCGTTGCCCACGGGCTCGATCTCCGGCAACCCGGGCTCTTCGAGGATCTCGCCGAAGACCTCGTCCAGCAGGTCGCCCAGGGTGACGAGGCCCGCCACGGAGCCGAACTCGTCCACCACCACGGCCAGGCCGATGCGGGCCCGCTGCATCTCCCGCAGCACTTCCCCGGCGGGCTTGCTTTCCGGCACGAAGAGCGGCGGCTTCATCAGCTGGCGCACCGTGGCGTTGGAATCGTCGGGCAGGCCGAGCAGATCCTTGAGGCGCAGCACGCCCACCACTTCGTCGAGACGGCCCTCGAAAACCGGCATCCGGCTCCGGCCGCTGTGCTGGAAGGCCGCCCAGGCCCCGTCCAGCGATGCCGCGACGGGGAGGACGGCCATGGCCGTGCGGGGCGTCATGAGCTCGCGCACCACCGTGTCGCCCAACGACACCACATTGCGGATGAGCTCGCGGTCATCGGCTTCGAGGATGCCTTCGGCCTCGCCCTCCTGGAGCAGGGCGGTGACGGCCTCCTCGGTGGGGTCCTCATCCTCCTCGCTGTCCTCCTGGGCCTCGTGCCGCTGGGCCACGGCGAGCGCGACGGGCGTGATGAGGGGGGCGAGGACGCGTTGGGGCAAATCGAACCAGGGGAAGAGCCGGTCCAGCCAAACGGCCGGATTGGCCGCCACGAGCAGAGCCGGCAGCGCGAGATCGAAGAGGTAGAGATAGAGCATCGTCACCGCGCCCAGGATCCAGAGCCGCCCGGGCAGCGCGTCCGCCACGGGCCAGGCCGCGAGGAAGAGCAGGGCCAGCAGCAGTACATTCCAGAAACGCAGCGCCATGCCCAGCAGGCGGGGCTGCGCGAGGAGCTGGGCCAGCCGCGCGTGGCGGAAGGCCTCCTCCCCCAGCAGCAGGCGGCGCTGGAGCGAGGGCAGAGCATTGTAGGCCGCCAGCATCGAAGCCATCAGCGCCCGGTAGAGCGCCAGCAGGATGAGGGCCGCGCCCACCCAGAAGGACAAGGAGCCGCTACTGCCAGGGTCGGTCACGTGATCCAGCTTATCAGCGGCGCGCGTCCCACGCGGCGCGCTGGAGGATCTGCTCGCGGATCTTGGCCTTGGCGGTCTCGTTGAGGGCGATGCCGCGCTGGGCGGCCTCCTCGAAATATTCTTCCGGATCGCGCGTGAGGCCGTCCGGCGTGGGCGGGAGCCCCTTCCGCTCGCGGGCCGCGTTCAAGAACACATAGGGCTCCCGCGCCAGCTCGGGGCTCCGCAGGTAGTGGCGGAAAGTCCACCAGTTGCCCACGAGGAACCAGAGCGCGAGGGCGCTCACGCCCCAGCGCTGGAAGTCGCGCATGCGCATGGGCGTCTTCCGCACGGACTGCCACCGGAGCGCGACACCCAAGGAGATGGCCATCACCACCGCCGCCATGAAGAGCGTGAAGGCCCAGCCCTGGCTGTTCCACTGCCAGCCCATGAGGTCCATCACCGGCTGCGAGAGCAGCACGCCGAAGATGAGGTTGAGATGGAACATGTAGATGAGCAGCGATTCCTGGCTGGCGCTCGCGAAGGCGTTCTGCCCCTTCCAGCGCGGGCGGTAGAGCTCGATGGCGCCCATGGCGGAACCTGCCAGGCAGATCCAGCCCAGGCGCTCCGCCACGCTGGGCAGCGTCGTGTTGCCCATCACCTGCAGCTCGTTCCAGGTGAAGGAACCGTAGCGGGTCTGGTCGAACCAGACACCGTTCGTCTGCACCCAACGGCCGCCCCAGAGGAGGGACTCCTTGGTTTCGTGCCCCGCGATGAGCAGAGCCAGCCCCGCGATGGCCAGCGCCGCGATGAAGCGCGGTTCCGTCCAGCGGGCGCGGCCCTCGCCATCCGGCTCCTGCCGCGTGAAGCGGTAGGCCCCACCCAGGAAGGCGCCGAAGGCCACGAACGAAAGCCAGGGGAAGAGCGGGAACAGCGCCTGCACCCCGCGGTCCGGGTTGCCGTTGAAGAAGCCGCGGATGGGCAGCCATAGCCCGTCCGCCATGCCGTGCCCCCAGAGGAAGGGCGACACCAGCGGGATGTAGAGGGCCAGCCCGAGGGCCACGAAGGTGAAGATCCCGGGCCGCCGGATGAGGCGCGCCAGCCCCTGCAATACCAGCAGGGAGAAGATGATGCACTGGAGCACATCGATCTTGAACAGCTCACGCCACTTCTGGGCCGTAGCCAGCACCGTCCAGTCCGCCAGCGAAAGTCCCGGCGCGTGGAGGGCGTAGGCGCAGGCCAGGATGAAGAGGTAGCGCTTCGCCGTGTCCTGGAATGGCTTGATGGTCCCGTCTTTGCGGAAGGTGGAGACCACGAGGCTGAAACCGGCCGCCGTGAGGAAGCTCGGGGCCACGAGCCCGTTCAGGTAGTTGAGCCAGTCCGGCCGCAGCTTCAGGTCCAGCCAGACATTGGTGCAGTGCACCTCGATCATCACGAGGATGGCCCAGCCCCGCAGCTGGTCCACCCAGTCGCAGCGGGTGGCGAGAGCGCGGTCGGGGGCGGTGTCGGCGGACATGGGGCCCAGATTGCCTTGGAACCGGGTGCCCGGGAAAGCCTCGTTTCCTGATACAGTCTCGGGATTACCTGGATTTCCAGACAGGAGCACCCATGGCGGGACTGTTCGCGAAAAAGGATCTGGCGCGCCTCATCGCCGATGCCAACGACCCAAATGCCGGTGAGGGCGCCCATGGCGGCGCCACGCTGAAGCGCAGCCTCGGCGCCTTCAACCTGACCACCCTGGGCATCGGCGCCATCATCGGCACCGGCATCTTCACGCTCACGGGCCTGGCAGCGGCGGATTTCGCCGGCCCCGGCATCGTCTACAGCTTCATCATCGGCGGCATCCTCTGCGCCCTGGCGGGTCTCTGCTACTCCGAGATGGCGGCCATGGTGCCCGTGGCCGGCAGCGCCTACGCCTACTCCTACGCCACCATGGGCGAGTTCATCGCCTGGATCATCGGCTGGGACCTGGTGCTGGAATACGCCTTCGGCGCCATCACCGTGTCCAACGGCTGGTCCGGCTACTTCGTCTCGCTCCTCCAGGGCAGCCTGGGCGTCCACTTCACCGACGGGCTCATGCGCCTCACCAAGGGTCCGTGGGAGCTGGTCAAGCTGAGCGACGGGTCCATGGTCCACGGCGTGTGGAACCTCCCCGCCACGCTCATCGCGCTGCTCGCGGCGGGCATCCTCTACCGGGGCATCAAGGAGAGCGCCACGGCCAACAACATCATCGTGATCATCAAGGTGACGATCGTCCTGCTCTTCATCGTCATGGGCATCGGCCTCGTCTCGAAGGCGAACCTGTTCGTGAACCACACGGCCCACGGTCTGGGCATGCTGGTGCCTGAACGGGGACCTTCGCAGGTGATGGGCCAGACGATGACCACCTACGGCTGGCCGGGCGTCTTCCGCGCCGCGGGCGTGGTGTTCTTCGCCTACATCGGCTTCGACGCCGTCTCCACGACGGCGCAGGAGTGCAAGAACCCGGCGAAGGATCTTCCCCGCGGCATCCTGGGCAGCCTCGTCATCTGCACCATCCTCTACATCCTAACTTCCTTCACCCTCGCGGGTGTGGTGCCCTTCAACCAGCTCCACACCTCCGCTCCGGTGGCCACGGGCTTCGACAAGATCGTGGAGCTGCTCCACTGGAACCCGGCCGCCGGGCACACGCTCACGGCGGTCGTGAAGCTGGGCGCCCTCGCCGGCCTCAGCTCCGTGATCCTGGTGATGATGCTGGGCCAGACCCGCGTCTTCTACGCCATGAGCAAAGACGGCCTGCTGCCCTGGTTCGGCGCGGCCCATCCCAAATTCGGGACCCCCCATGTGGCCACCGCCCTGACCGGCGTCTTCGTCATGGCCTGCGGCGGCCTCATGCCTCTCTCCCTCGTGGGCGAGCTGGTGAGTATCGGCACCCTGTTGGCTTTCACGCTGGTGTGCATCGGCATCCCCATCCTGCGCGTGACAAGCCCTGACACCGTACGGCCCTTCCGCACGCCCATGCCCTGGGTGGTGTCCATCCTCGGTGCGGCTTCCTGCTTGTGGGTCATGAGCTACCTGCCCCAGGACACCTGGCTGCGGCTCATCACCTGGCTGGAGGTCGGCCTCCTCATCTACGCCACCTACGGCTGGCGCCGCAGCCGCCTCGCGAGCGACAACGGCACCGCGGGCCGCACGAAGCCCCACGCCGCCATCCTGGTGGTGGCCCTCGTGACCTTGTTGCCCACGCTCTACTGGGACTACAAGGTCTTCTTCCATCACTAGGATGGACCTGATGAGGAGACTCCCCGGCCTGGCCGGGGAGTTTTCGTTATGCCGAGGCTGCCTCGGCCCTGTGGGCACCGGCGCGGAGGCGAGTCTCTGCGCCCGCTGCTGGGAGGGCCTTGCATCGTTGCCAGACGACCGCTGTCCCCGCTGCGCCTTGCAGCATGGCGAGGACCGCGACTGTCCTGAACCGGTGGCCTGGGGCCTGGGCACGGCGCTGTGGGATTACCACACGGGCCGCCCTCCTTTTGGCGAACTGCTCCTGCCCGGCATCAAGGCGGGCGAGCGCGGGTGGATGCAGGCGCTGCTGGATCACGCGCGCATCGCGCCGTTGCCGGAATGGGCGGAGGAAGCCGACCTCGTCGCTCCCGTGCCCACGACACCCTGGCGCCGCCTGCGTCGCGGTTTCGATCTGGCGGATGCTTTCGCGCGGCTCCTCGCCACGCGCTTGCACAAGCCTCGCATCGCGCCGTTGCGCAAAGCCTGGCGCGCCCCCAGCCAGACCGGCCGTCCCGAATCCCAGCGCCGCCGCCTTCCGAAGAAGGCCGTCGTCTTGAAGGATGCCGCGTCCATCAAAGGCCGCAGCATCCTTCTCGTGGATGATGTCTGGACCACCGGCACCACGCTCCTGCGCTGCGCCCAGGCCTTGAATCTGGGCGGCGCGAAGGATGTGCGGGTGCTGACGCTCTTCCGGGCGCTGTAGGTTCCGGTAGCATCCTCGGATGACCGATGCCGTCCTCGTCTCCCTCACCGAAGCCGACTTCGAGCCCCTGGCGCGGCTCGCGGAAGCGATCTGGCGCGCCCACTACGGGCCCCTCATCGGCCTCGCCCAGGTGGAATACATGCTCAAGGGCCGTTACACGCCGGAGAAGTCGCGGGCCTACCTCGGCGCCTCCGACCGCTGGTTGCGGCTGCTGAAGCTGGAGGGCGAGACCATCGGCTACTGCAGCTACGCGCTCACAGCCACGCCCGGCGAGATGAAGCTGGAACAGCTTTACTTGCTGGAGGCCTTCAAAGGCCGCGGCCTGGGCGGCCTCATGATGCGCCATGTGGAGGCCGAGGCCCGCGCCCACGGCTGCGGGACGCTCATGCTCACCGTGAACAAGGGCAACACCGACTCCATCGCCGTCTACAAGAAGAGCGGCTTCACCGTGCGCGAAGAAGCCGTCTTCGACATCGGCAACGGCTTCGTGATGGACGACTATGTGATGGAGAAGCGGCTGTAGGTTGACAGGTGTAGAGGAAGGATAGCTGTCTCGATTTCCCTCATCCCTGTTGATTAATCTTCTAGGCTTGCTGGGTAGGCGGATATATTCAAGTCCATTCCAAGAAGCGCAAGCTCGGATAGAAAGTCATTGGGGAACATTAAAGTCGGCGCAAATGATCCTTCCTCGCCTACTGTTATTCCAATGTCGAGCTCGACTTCGGCTCTGAGTTGTCGAAACTCTCTGTATAGATCTGCCTCGGCATGAAGGTGTGCAAACACAATCGGAAGAGATTGAGCCCAGGAACTGGTCTCAGGGAAAGAGAATGCAAATCCGGACTTGGTGTGCACTTGACCATTGCGCCTTGTTTCTCCCTTTCGGTACACCCCGCCAATTTCTAGTCCATCACGGCCTAAAAACCGATCAATCATCAGATCCTGCCCTGCGACTCGTATAACCGCGAAAACCATATGTATGGACTCTCCAGTACCTGACTTTAGGCTATGCGATGGATTCAGGCGTCTTCTCATCCTGCTCGTAGATTGGATAGCTAATGACGGCACGCGACGGCGCTGCCTCGTCTCGACATCCCGCCACCCGCCTCACGATCCGCCGAGGATGCCGCCCAGACCCCAGAGCACTAACTCTTCACACGCAATTTGCTTATGGACTTGGCACCGGGGGTGCTTAAGATGCCTCTGACGCTTCCCACCCAATCCGATCGGAGGGCACGATGAGCAAGCTGAAGGGCACGAAGACCCACCAGAACCTGAAGGATGCCTTCGCGGGCGAGAGCCAGGCGAACCGGCGCTACCTGTACTTCGCCAAGATCGCGGACATCGAGGGCTACCCCGAGGTGGCCGGCAACTTCAAGGAGACGGCGGATGGCGAAACGGGCCACGCCCACGGCCATCTGGACTACCTGAAGGCCGTCGGCGATCCGGCCACGGACCTCCCCATCGGCGATTCCACGCTGAACCTCAAGGCCGCCATCGCGGGCGAGACGCACGAGTACACGGACATGTACCCGGGCATGGCCAAGAGCGCGCGCGAAGAGGGCTTCCCTGAGATCGCCGACTGGTTCGAGACCCTGGCCAAGGCCGAGAAGAGCCACGCCGGACGCTTCCAGAAGATGCTGGAGAGCATTTCCTAAGGCGGCTGGTCGCAGAGGGCGCGGAGCGAGCACAGAGAACACAGATTTTTTTCTGCGTCTTCTGTGGCCCCCTGCGCCCTCTGTGACCAGCTCCTTCGCCGGAGCATCCATGGCGGAGCACTACTCGCTGGACGGGCATGACAAGCCGGAGACCACGCCGGGGGAGCGCATCAGCTACCAGGCAGGCAGGGGCACGGTCTACGATCCCAGCGACTCGCGCTACTGGGACGCGGACCTGCTGAAGGAGGAGACCGAGCGGGTCTTCGAGGTTTGCCACGGCTGCCGCATGTGCTTCAAGTACTGCGACAGCTTCCCCAGCCTCTTCAGCTTCATCGACGACCGCCACAACGGCGATGTGCGCGGACTTACGAAGCGCGAGACCGACACGGTCATGGACGCCTGTTTCCAGTGCAAGCTCTGCGAAGTGCAGTGCCCTTACACGCCGCGAGAGGGCCACGAATTCCAACTGGACTTCCCCAAGCTCGTGCATCGCTACCAGGCCCAGCGCCTGAAGCGGGAAGGGCGCGGCTTCCGCAAGGAGTTGCGCCGCCGCATGCTGGGCAACCCCGATCTGGCCGCGAAGTTGGCCCGGGCGAGCTTCGGCGTCGCCAACCGCATGAACCGCGTGAAGCTCCACCGCTGGTTCATGGAGAAGATGCTGGGTGTCCACAAGGACGCGCACCTGCCGGATTTCGCGCAGCAGACTTTCGAGGCCTGGGCGGAGAAGAACGGACGCATTCAGAAGGGGACGGGTGCGGAGGCTGTGCTCTTCGAAACCTGCTTCGTGCAGAACAACGATCCGGGCCTGGGCCGCGACACGCTCGAAGTGCTCGACAAGAACGGCTGCCACGCGGGGTGCGTGAAGGGCCTGGCCTGCTGCGGTATGCCGGCCTGGGAACATGGCGATCTGGACCTGCTCCGCAAGCAGGCCCGGCGCAACCTGGATGCGCTCATGCCCCATGTGGAGGCGGGCTCCAAGGTCATCGCCATCAACCCCACCTGCGCCATGATGCTGCGCCGCGAGTATCCCGAGCTATTGGAAGGCGAGGACCGCGCGCGGGCGAAGCAACTGGCGGAGGCCGTGCGCGATCCGGGCGAGTTCCTCTGGTCCATCCGCAACGAGCCTCGCGCCAACTGGCATTTCGAATCCACGCCCGGCCCCATCGCCTACCATGCGCCCTGCCACCTCCGCGCCCAGGCCGTGGGATTCAAGGGCCGCGACCTGCTCCGCAAGATCCCCGGCGTGACGGTCTCCACCGTCATGGAGTGCTGCGGGCACGATGGCACCTACGCCATGAAGGTGGAAACCTACGACGATTCCAAACGCATCGGCGAGAAGGCCTTCCATGGCATGCAGGGCAACGAGGCCGCCCAGGTATGGGCCACGGAATGCCCCTTGGCGGGCCTCCAGTTCGAGCACCACGCGGGCCGCAAGGCCCTCCATCCCATGACCATCCTGTCGCGGGCCTACCGCAAGGACGGGTTCCCGACGCCGGTTCCGAAGGAAGGCGAATGAAGCGAGTCCAGCGCTCCGAACTTCTCGATTTCGTCACCTACGGCGAGCAGCGGGACCGCATCCGCGCTTCGGCCATGGCGGCCAAGGATCTGCGCCGCGTCCACCTGGGACCGCACCTCACCTTCCTCTTCGAGAACCACGAGACCACGCGGTACCAGGTGCAGGAGATGATCCGCTCCGAGCAGATGGTGCGGGAATCCGACATCCAGCATGAACTGGACACCTACAACGCGTTGATGGGCGGAGACGGCGAGCTGGGCGCCACGCTGCTCATCGAGATCGACGACGCGGCCCAGCGGCCGGAACTCCTAAGGAAGTGGCGCGACCTGCCGCGGCGCATCGCCCTCACCTTCGTGGACGGGTCCGAGGCTTTCGCCGCGGTGGACGAGGACCAGTTCAACGAGGAGAAGGCCAGCAGCGTCCAGTTCCTCACCTTCAAGGTGGATGGCCACGCGCCCAAGGGCCTGCGGGTGGACCACCCGGATTACAAAGCGGAAACGGTTTTCACGGCCGCCCAGCGCGCGGCGCTGCTGGAGGATTTGGGCTAGGCTCTCTCCATGCCCATCCTTGAGCGTCTCAAAGCCTTGGCCTCCCGTCGCCGCCGCTGGCTCTACGCCGCTGGGACGGTCTTCCTCCTCTACAGCATCTTCGGTTTCTTCATCGCGCCGGGGATCCTCAAGTCGAAGCTGGAGGCGGCGCTTTCCGAGGCCACGCACCGCAAGGCCACCCTCGCCAAGGTCCGGGTGAACCCGCTGGTGCCGTCCGTGACGGTGGATGGCCTGGTAATCCGCGCCAAGGACGGCGCGCCCTGGGTCTCTTGCGAGCGCATCTATGTGAACGCCCGCGTGCTGCCGCTGTTGTGGCACACGGTCTCGCTCAAGGAACTGGCCATCATCCGGCCTAGCGTGCAGATCGGACTGGATGTGCAAGGCAAGCCGGAGTTCGCGGACCTGATGGAGGGCGGGCCCGAGACGCCCGCCGCGCCGGAGAAACCGTCGAAGCCCTGGACCTTCGCGCTGGGCCACTTCAGCCTCACGGAAGGGCGCGTGCCGTTCGTGGACCGCTCCACGCAACCGGATTTCCGCACGGTGCTGGGACCTCTGAGCATCCACCTCGACGGCTTCCGCACGACGCCTGGCGCCAACGGCGAATACTCCTTCGAGGCCTGGACGGACGCGGGTGAGCGGCTGGCCTGGTCCGGCAGCATTGGGGTGAGCCCGCTGGCCTCCAACGGCCGCATCTCGCTGCGCAACCTCGACCTCATGAAGTACGATCCGTACCTCCATGAAGCCATGGACATGACCTTGAAGGGCGGCAGGGCGGATCTGGACGCGCGATACCGCTTCGCCTGGGGACCCTCCTCGAAGGTCGCGGTGGTGGACGACGCGAAGTTCGCTCTGACGGGCCTGCAGGCGGCACGACCCGGAGCGGCCGCTTCTGACTTGGCCTTCCCTGCGCTGGAGGCCAGCGGCGTGCAGGCCGATCTCCTCGCCAACCGCGTGGAGGTGGGGCTTCTTTCCGCCAAGGACGGCACCATCACCGTGGTTCGCGCCAAGGACGGTTCGTTGAACCTCGCGCAGCTCTTCGGCCCGCCGCCGGGTGTCAAGCCCAAGCCGAAGGACCCCGCCGCTAAGCCTCTTGCATTCAAGTTGGACGAGGCCGCGCTCCAGAATTTCAAACTGGATTGGGCGGACGACAGCACCGCTAGGCCCGCGCGGCTCGGTATCACGGCGCTGGATTTCAAGCTCCGCGATTTCTCCCTGGACCCCAAGCATGCCGCGCAGGCGGAGTTGCAGGGCAAGGTGGGGGACGCCGGAACGCTGCACATGGTTGGTCCCGTGCATCTGCTGGGCTTCAGCGCTGATCTGGACGCGGAGGGCGCGGGTCTCGATCTCCAGCCCTTCGACCCCTACTTCGATCCGGCCCTGGACCTGCGCATCAACAAAGGGCAGCTGGGCCTCAAAGGACGGTTGAAGCTGGCCTTTGAAGGCACCAAGCATGATGGGATCGCCTATGCGGGCGATGGCTCCATTGACACATTCGAAGCGGCGGACGGTCGCGACCACGAGGTGATGCTGCGCTGGAAGCGGCTCCAGCTGGCGGGCCTCGACACCACCACAGCGCCCCTCGCGCTCAAGCTCCGCGCTCTGACCTGGACCGCGCCGGAAGGCCGCCTCGTCATCGCCGCCGATGGCACCACGAATGTGGCGAGGGCTCTGAAGCTCTCGGAGCAGGTCCCGGCCTCGCCGCCCGCGGCGATCATCACGCCCACGCCCGCGCCGCCGCCTGGCCAGGCGCCGATGAAGCTGGCCATCGCCCTCATCGCCATGAAGGACGGCCGCCTCAGTTTCATCGACCGCAGCCTGAGCCCCAACGCGGCCTTGCTCCTGGACAAGCTCCAAGGGCGCTACGAGAAGCTCTCCACCGATCCGTCGTCTGTCTCCACCGTGGACTTCACGGGCCTGGCGGGCGGTCTAGCGCCGCTGTCCATCAAGGGCCGGGCCATGCCCTTCCGCACGGACCAGGACACGGATGTGGTGGTGAAGATCGATGGCTCCGACCTCGCCGACTTCGATCCCTATGTGCGCAAGTACATCGGCCGCACGGTGCAGAAGGGGAAGCTGGGCGTGGATGCCCATGTGGCCATCCAGCACCGCGCGCTGGATGTGCTGGCCAAGGTGAAGCTGGACCGGTTCTACCTGGGCGATAAGGTGGACAGCCCCGACGCCACGCACTTGCCCGTGAAGCTGGCGCTGGCGCTGCTGCGGGACCGCAAGGGCGTCATCGATTTCGAGCTGCCGGTGCAGGGCAACCTCGACGACCCGGACATCAGGTATGGCCGCATCATCTGGAACGCCGTGCTCAATGTGCTGGGCAAGGTGGCGGCCAGTCCCTTCACGCTCCTGGGCAAGCTCTTCGGCGGCGGCGAGGACCTGAGCTTCGTGGCTTTCGCGCCCGGCGAGGACCAGCTGACGCCCGAAGCGCAGAAGAAACTCGAAGCCCTCGCGAAGTCGCTGCAAGAACGCCCCGACCTCCAGATGGATGTGGAGGGCGCCGTGGACCCGGCCGCGGATGGCGCGGCCCTGCGAAAAGCCGAGCTGGACCAGAAGCTGCAGGGCACGGATCTGAAGACGCTCTTCTTCAAGACTTTCCCGCCGGATCCCAAGGCCAAGGCTAAGGCGCCGGAACCGCCACCCGCGGAGATGGAGCAGCGCCTCCTCGCCGCGCAACCCGTGGACGCGAACACGCTGGACGACCTTGCCCAGCGCCGTGCCAAGGCCGTGCTGGCCGCGCTCCAGCAGCTTCAGGCGCCCCAGGATCGCGTCTTCCAGTCGAAGGGAGCCCGCAGCGCGGACGAAACCCGTCAGGCCCGCGTCTGGTTCGCCATGAAATGAATTTCAGCGCAGCGTCCCGCGCAGGTCCACCAGCACCTGGTCCACGGCGTCCACCCGGATGATCCCCATCCGCGGGTATTCGAAATCCATGATGATGTAGAGCGCGCCTACCATCACGACCGCGTAGCCCGCGATGTGCAGCCAACCCCGCGTCCGCGCGCCCGCCATGCCAAAGCCCACGAACAGCGCGCTCACGAGCGTCATGAGGAAGAGGAGGTCGTAGATGACGGCCGGGGGATGGGTCTGGCTGGCCACAGCGCGCGTGGTGGTGATGTCGATCATGTCGTTCAGCGCGGGCAGCATGAGCATGGCGGGAGGCGTGGACGGAGCCTCCTTCGCTGCCGCCGCGGCTTCCGACCAGATGGTGTTTTGAAGGACCGTGTAAGGGGCGCTGTCCGCGCCCGCGCCCGTCCGGTAGAAGGCGAGGCGCGCGTCCACATAGGCGCGGAAATCATCCCGCAGCTTGGGTTGGATGGCGGCGGGCATCATGTCCACGCGCAGGTAGGCCGTGCCGATGGCGTTGGCCTCTTTCACGATGAGGTCGCGCCGCGCGTCGAAGCGCGCTGCCGCGCCGGAGAAGGTGAACGCCAGCAGCAGGCCGAACAGCCCGAAGATCGCCGCTTCCACGGCGCTGACGCCCTTGGTCGCGCCCTCGGCGTCCTCCGCCAGCCGCCGCGTGCCGATGCGCCGCCCCAGTTCGATGAGGGCGATGAGAGCGAGGAAGAGCGCGGTCGCGGAGCCGAGCGCGAAGAGGGGCAGGTGCATCAGGACCTCTGGGGGTTGGCCCCGATGATGCGGTTCCGGGCTATTGCCCGCAAGACCCTTAGGGGCGGACCCAGTGGCAGCTGTAGCCGCCGGGGTGCTTCTTCAGGTAGTCCTGGTGGTATTCCTCGCCGACATAGAAGGGTCCTGCCGCCACGATCTCGGTGACGACCTTCGCGGGCCATTTGCCGCTGGCATCCACTTCCGCCCTTACCTTCCCGGCGGTCTTCCGCTGGGTCTCGTCATGGTAGAAGACGGCCGACCGGTACTGGCTGCCCATGTCGTTCTGCTGGCGGTTCACGGTGGTGGGATCGTGCATGCGGAAGAAGAAATGCAGCAAGGCCTCATAGGTCGTCTTCGAGGGATCGAAGGTGATCTCGATGGCTTCCGCGTGGCCCGTGCGCCCCGTGCAGACCATCTCGTAGGTGGGATTCGCCACAGTGCCGCCGGTGTAGCCCACGCGGGAACTGATGACGCCGGGCTGTTCGCCCAGCAGCTCCTGCATGCCCCAGAAGCAGCCGCCCGCCAGCGTCGCGATCTCCACTTCGGCCTTCGCGGGAGCCTTGCTGAAGAGCGCCGCGTAAGATCCGTAGCCCTCCTCCTCCAGGTCGCCCGCGGGGATGAACCTCAGCGAAGCGGAGTTGATGCAGTAGCGCAGGCCGCCCCTGTCCGCCGGGCCGTCATCGAAGACATGGCCCAGGTGGGAATCGCTGCCCGCGGACCTCACTTCCGTGCGGAGCATCCCATGGGTGGCATCGGTCTTCTCGACCACCTCGTTGTCCTTCACCGGTTTGGTGAAACTGGGCCAGCCGCAGCCGGAATCGAACTTGTCCTTGGACAAGAAGAGGGGTTCGCCCGAGACGATGTCCACATAGAGCCCATCCCGGTGGTTGTCCCAGTAGGTGTTGCGGAAGGGGGGCTCCGTCGCCGCGTGCTGCGTCACCTCGTATTGCAAGGGCGTGAGCCGCTGCTTCAGCTCGGCCTGGTCGGGTTTCTTCGAGTGGTCCATGGCGGATTCCTTTGTCTGGCCCATCCGGGCCGCGGCCGAACAACTGCCAGGGAGGAGGAGGCCGATTCCCAGCAGGAAGGCCAGGATGAACCCTCCGGTCCACTTCTTCCATCCGTCCATGGCAACACCTCTTCCCAGTAGATGCCGCCAAGCCGCGGCGCGTGCAATGGAAGTTCTGAGCCGGAGCCCCGCGACCCCAGGCATCGAAGCAGATAGAGATGGCGCAGAGATGTCGAAGCCCCGTCACACGCGACGGGTACACCTAACTGTCTTCTGCACCGACACCTTCCCATTTCACGGAGGAACGCCCATGACCCCCTCGGTACATCTCCATCGAAAACCCTCACGCGGGTACCTGCTCCCGGCGCTGGGGCTCGTCGGACTGCTCACAGCCTGCGGCGGCTCCTCCGGCGGAGGGACATCGGCCGCCTCCGCCCCGCCCGCGGACCCCACCACCAAGATCAACACCGTGGTGGTGATCTATGGCGAGAACCGCTCCTTTGACAACCTCTATGGGGCCTTCCCCGGCGCCAACGGCATCGCCAACGCCTCGACGGCCTCGAAGCAGCAGCTGGATCTGGACGGGAAGACCGTGCTGTCGAACCAACCCGCGGTCTGGGGCTATACCTCCGATGCCACCTGGAGCAAGGTCAGCAGCCTTCCGAATTCGCCCTACGGCCTGGGTGCCGCGCCCGTGAGCGCGCCCACCAGCATGGTGACCCCCGATCTGGTGCACCGCTTCTACCAGAACCAGATGCAGATCAACGGCGGCGCCAACAACATGTTCGCGGCCTACTCCAACCGAGGCGGCCTCTCCATGGGCTACTACGACGGGTCCGCTCTCGCGATGTACAAGCTCGCGCAGCAGTACACGCTCTGCGACAACTTCTTCCAGGGCTCCTTCGGCGGCTCCTTCCTGAACCACCAGTTCCTCATCGCCGCCGCGGCGCCCACCTACCCGAACGCCCCCACGAGCCTGAAGGCCGTGCTGGACGCCAACGGGAACCTCGTCTTGGCCTCCACTTCGCCCGCCAGCGCGACCACCGGCCCGGTCAAGTTCCAGCAGGACGGAGCCGTTTCGCCGGACGGGTACGCGGTGAACACCATCCTGCCGCCTTATCAGCCCAGCGCGGCCCCCGCGGCCTCTGGCCAGGACTGGCGCCTGGCGAATCCCGCCGGCGACGCCTACGAGGGTGCCGCTGTGCTACCTCCGGTCACCAATGTCACCACCATCGGCGACACGCTCACCGCCCAGAATGTCAACTGGAAGTGGTACGCGGGCCTGTGGAACGCGGCGCTGCAGGAGGGCCTGACGGTCACCTCCAGCGCGAACTACAAGATCATCTGGACCGAGAATCCCGGCCAGCCGGACTTCGAACCCCATCACCAGCCCTTCAATTTCTACGCGCGCTTCGATCCCACCACCGCCAAGGGGGCCGCTGAGCGCGACGCCCACCTGAAGGACTACGAGGACCTGCTCTCGGACATCTCCAATGGCACTCTCCCGCCGGTCGTCTTCTACAAACCCGAGGGGGATCTCAACGAGCACCCCGGCTACGCCGATGTGTCCACCTCCGATGCTCACATCGCCAGTGTCATCGCCAAGCTCCAGGCGAGCCCGCAGTGGGCGCACATGGCCATCATCGTCACCTACGATGAGAATGGCGGCTTCTGGGACCATGTGGCGCCGCCGAAGGCTGACCGCTGGGGGCCTGGCACCCGCGTTCCCGCCATCATCATTTCGCCTTACGCGAGGGCTGGTTTCGTGGACAAGACCCAGTACGACACCACCTCGATCCTGAAGTTCATCACCCGGCGCTTCAACCTCCAGCCTCTGGCGGGCGTGCGGCCGAGCGCGGGCGATCTCACCAACGCCTTCGATTTCACCAAACCCTGATTCCCGATCCGGACCCCGAGGGCCGCTCTCGCCGGGCGGTCCTTGGGCGTGCGGGGATCGTCCAGGTGAGGGCCGGGATCTCATCGAAGGACGCGTCAACCCGAGGACACACGGCCTTCACCAGGCCGTCGCCGTTTCCTCATGGGCGGACCGTAGCCTTGGTTCTCATGGCAAGGGCTGTCCTCGGCCTGGTCTCTGGAGCATCCCGCCGATGAAGGGCCTCATCTCCTTCTTCATGATCCGCGACATCCTCGTGAAGCCTGTGCATCGCGCGAGCTTCCTTGGGACGGCTTGCCTGGTCGGCGCGCTCGCGCAGGCCCAGGGCGCGGGGCCGTCTCTGTTCCCTCAGCCCTTGCCCATTCCGCCTGTCCTGAAGCCCACCTCGGTGACGGGGGGCACTGTGAATTACGACCTCACGGCCCACGCGGGTCTGACTTCATTCTTCCAGGGCCGCGCCACGCCGACCTACGGCTACAACGGGATGAGCTATCTGGGGCCCACGATCCGGCTCCTCCGAGGACACCGCGCGCGCATCACGCTGCACAACCTGCTGCCAGCGGATGGCCTGGCGCCGGTGCCCATGTCCATGAGCGGGGCTGCCATGGATCATGCCGGTGTCCCGAACGGGACCTCCCTCCACCTGCACGGCCTGGTGGTGGCCTCGGAAGCGGATACCACGCCCAGCGACTGTTGCATGCCGCTGCCGCCCGGCCAGAGCCAGGCGAGCGCGGTCTTCGTGCCGGGTCAGCCCTCTGCCACGCTCTGGTATCACCCGCATCCTTACCTGGACACGGGCCGCCAGGTCTACATGGGGCTCGGCGGGCTGCTCCTCGTGGATGATCCCGCGGAGGCGCTGTTCAAGCTCCCCCGGACCTACGGGGTGGATGACCTTCCGGTCATCGTCCAGGACCGCCGCTTCGCCCCAGATCGGAGCCTGCTCTTCCGCGACCGGAAGGAAGACGAGGAGGGCATGCTGGGCAACCGCATCCTGGTCAACGGTGTTATCGCCCCCCATGCGGATGTGGCGGCCACGCGGATCCGTCTGCGGCTGGTGAACGCCTCCAACGCGCGGGCCTACCTGTTCGCTTTCCGGGACGGCCGCAGCTTCGACCAGATCGCAACGGATGGCGGCCTGCTCTCCGCGCCCACGAGGGTGGACGAAGTGATGGTGCCTCCCGCGGGCCGGGCCGAGATCGTCGTGGACCTCAGCCACGACGCCGGGAAGGCTATCCATCTTGTGAGCAACGGGTTCCAGGCTCCCGCCGGCCGGAACTCTCTGTCGCTGCCGAACGGGGCGAATTTTCCCGTGATGGAATTCCGCGTCGGGCACCCCAAACCCTCTCCTCGCTTGCCCGCCCGGCTGGCGGAATTGCCGGCTCCTGACGAGAGACGGGCCACGGTCACGCGCACCTTCGAGCTGGAAAAGGGCGGCGACGAGGATGCCGCCGGTGGAGACGGCACCATCAACGGCAAGCGCTTTGACGGGGCCCGTGTCGACGAACGGGTGGAGGCCGGGGCCTGGGAAGTCTGGACGGTCGTCAACCATTCCCGCGAGATCGCCCATCCCTTCCATGTCCACGGCATCCAGTTCCGGGTGCTGAAACGGAACAGCGGATCCTTGGCGCCGAATGACCAGGGATGGAAGGACACCGTGAATGTGCTGCCTCGTGAAACCGTGCGGTTGCTGCTGCACTTCGACAAGCAGGCAGGCGTGTACATGTACCACTGCCACAACCTCGAACACGAGGACATGGGCATGATGGGCACCTACGAAGTCGGCGAGTGAGGGGCCGCGGGCCCTCCTGAAACCGCTTCAAGGCGGCGGCCGCTCAAGAACCAGAGAGTTCACTGAGCGACCGCAGCTCTCTCACAGGCCATTCCTAACCTAGGTGGGCGTTTCTCCCCCAACCCGCTCTGGCGCCGACGCCATAGGAAAGGATTGCCGATGAGAACCTCCGCCACCTCCTTCTGCATGCGGCTCGCAGCCGTGGCCGCCTGCGCCTGGATGCCCTGCCAAGCCCAATCCACCGGCACCCTCGCCGATGTGAAACATGTCGTCATCTTCATGCAAGAGAACCGCTCCTTCGACCACTACTTCGGGGCCCTCAAAGGCGTCCGCGGCTTCGGCGACAAGGGCGCTCTGCAGATGCACAACGGCCTGAGCGACTTCCACCAGCCGACGTTCACGGGCACTGAACTGCCCTTCCATACCGGCGCCCAGTGCCTCACAGACCTGGCCCACGACTGGACGACCACCCACCTCGCCTGGAACGGGGGCAACTGGAACCTTTGGACCACCGCCAAGGGCGCCGAGACCATGGCGTCATACAACCGCTCGGATCTGGATTACTACTACGCGCTCGCGGACGCCTACACCATCTGCGATGACTACCACGCTTCGGTGCTGGGCCCCACGGATCCCAACCGCCTCTACCTCTTCACCGGCATGATCGACCCGGCTGGAACCGGCGGCGGCCCTGTCACGGACAACAGCGAGCCCGCCGCGGGTTACACCTGGACCACCTATCCCGAGCGCCTCCAGATCGCGGGCGTGAGCTGGAAGGTCTACCAGCAGACCAACAACTACGATGACAACGCGCTGGCCTGGTTCGCCCAATACAAGAACGCCCAACCGGGCGACCCGCTCTACGACCGCGCCATGGTGAAGTCGGCGGATCTGGTCGCGGATTTCAAGGCGGATGTCGCCGCCAACACGCTGCCGCAGGTCTCCTGGATCGTGGCTCCGGACTACGCCTCCGAGCACCCGTACTGGTCGCCCGCCAGCGGCGAGAACATCACCGCCCAGTTGCTCCAAGCTCTCCAGTCCAACCCCGCGGTGGCCGATTCCACGGTCTTTCTCCTGACTTACGACGAGAACGACGGGTTCTTCGACCACATGCAGCCGCCCGTGGCGCCTCAAGGCACCATGGACGAGTATGTGGACCTGATGCCTATCGGACTCGGCGTCCGCGTGCCCATGATCATCGTCTCGCCCTGGACCCGCGGGGGATATGCCGATTCCCAGGTCTTCGACCACACCTCCATCATCCGGTTCCTGGAAACCTGGACGGGCGTGCAGGAACCCAACATCAGCGCCTGGCGCCGCAGCGTCTGCGGCGACCTGACCTCGGCCTTCGACTTCGTCAACCCCGATTACAGCGCCCCCGCGCTGCCCGCAGCTCCTGCCGCCATCAGCTGCGGCAGCGGAACCACCGTCTACCCGCCCAGCCAGCAGGCCCTGCCCACGCAGGAGGCCGGCAACCGGCCCGCCCGCGCGCTCCCTTACCAGCCCAATGCCAATTCGCACACTGACTGGGCCGGCACTTTCTGGGTGGACATGGCCAACACCGGTGCCGCGCCCGTCCACTACGCCATCTACCCCAACCAATTCCGCACGGACGGTCCCTGGCAGTACGATCTGGACCCCGGCGCGAACCTGTCTGACTACTTCCATGCCAAACTTTACGGCGGCGGCAAGTACGATCTCACCTGTTACGGCCCCAACGGCTTCCGCCGCCAGTTCGCCGGGAACCTGAACACCGCTTCCAGCGGGATTGAGGTCACCTCCAGCATCGATGCCTCCGCTGGCGCGCTCACGCTGACCATGACCAATACGACCAGCTCGACCGTGACCTTCACGGTGAAGGCCAACGCTTACCGCATGGACGGTCCTTGGGTCTACCAGGTGCCCGCGGGTCGCGCCATCACCGACACATGGCACCCTGTGGCTCATGGTCAGGGCTGGTACGACCTGTCCGCCACGGCCAGTGACGACAGCCTCTTCCTGCGCCGCTTGGTCGGACATATCGAGAACGGCCAGCCCAGCGTGACCGGCAGCAACTGACGCCCGGATGACATCATTCCGAGTGTTCCTGGCCGCGGCGCTGAGCGCCGCGGCCTCGCTTATGAAGGCCGAGGGGCCCACCGCCTCCCCCTTTCCCCGCACCTTGCCCATTCCGCCAATCCTCGGACCTTCCTCCACCTCCGGTGGCGTCGATCACTACGAGCTCACGGCGCGGGCAGGCCAGACACGCTTCTTCGCGAACCGGGCCACGCCTTCTTACGGCTACAACGGCATGGGCTATCTCGGACCCACGATCCGTCTCACCCGCGGCCGGCCCGCGAGCATCACGATCCGCAATGAGCTCCCGGCAGACGGGCCGCTCCCGGCGCCCATGAGGATGAGTGGCCACGTGATGCCGGTGGCGGACGCGCCCACGATCGCCAATGCCACTTCTCTTCATCTGCATGGCCTCGTGGCGCATGCCACTGCTGACACGGCGCCCAGCGGATGCTGCGCCGCGATTCCTCCCGGCGCCAGCGCGAGCACCTCCGTCTTCATGCCGGACCAGCCCGCCGCGACGCTCTGGTATCACCCCCACCCCTACTTGGATACCGGCCGGCAGATCTACTGGGGCCTCGCGGGTCTGCTGCTGTTGGATGACCCGGCGGACGCGGCATTGAACCTGCCCCATGCCTATGGCGTGGATGACCTGCCGCTCATCGTGCAGGACCGGCGGTTCAAAGCCGACTGGGCCTTCGCCTTCCGCATCGGCAAGGAGGACGAGGAGGGTGTGCTCGGCGACCACATACTGGTGAACGGTGCCCTCGCGCCCCATGCGGATGTGGCTGCCACGCGGGTGCGGATGCGCCTCGTGAACGCCTCTAACGCTCGCGCCTACCTGTTCGCCTTGAGTGACGGCCGCACCTTCCAGCAGATCGCCACGGATGGCGGCCTGCTCCCGGCCCCTGCCACGGTGGACCAGGTGCTTGTGCCCGCCGGGGGCCGCTCCGAGATCGTCGTCGATTTCAGCGGCGACTCCGGCCGGCCGCTGTACCTGGTGAGCCGTTCCTTCCCCGCGCATGTGGAAGCGGATGATTTCTCACTCCCGAACGGCTCCCATTTCGTCCTGATGGAGTTCCGTGTGGGCGCTCCCAAGGCTTCCTGCCCAGTGCCCGCCCGGCTCGCGTCCCTTTCCGCTCCTGACGGAAGCCGGGCGGTGCTCACGCGCCGCTTCGATCTGGAGAGAGGATCCGACGGCACCATCAATGGCAAGCGCTTCGACAGGCATCGCATGGATGAGCGCGTGAAGGCCGGCGCCTGGGAGGTCTGGACCGTCACCAACCACGCAGCGGATGTAGCCCATCCCTTCCATGTCCACGGCATCCAGTTCCGCGTGCTCGATCGAAACACCGGTCCCCTCCTCCCCAACGACCAAGGCTGGAAGGACACCGTCAACATCGTCCCCCACGAGACCGTGCGTCTGCTGCTCCACTTCGACAAGCAGTCCGGCGCCTACATGTACCACTGCCACATCCTGGAACATGAGGACATGGGCATGATGGGCACCTACGAAGTCGGCAAGTGAAGGCTCTTTAAGGGCGTCCCGCGGCCCGCAGGCGGGCGGCTGATGCCAGAATGAGGCCCATGAAACCGCGCGCGCTGCTTCTCATGCTCATCCTGGTATTGGCTGGAGGCGTGGTATGGCGAGGGCTCGCCAAGCGCCACCGCCGGGCGGCCTTGGCACCCGCCGCCGCCACGACCCTGGCCGAGTCCATGGCCCACCCCGGGCACCCGGATGAGGCGGAAACCATCATCGAAGCGCTTCGCTCGGACTTGGCGGTTCATCGCAAGCTCATCCTTCTTTTCGCCGACGAAGCGGACCTGCGGGGCCCGGCCAGGGACGCGGCCATGTCTGCCGGGCACCAATTGCATCACGAGCGGATGGACCTGGTGGCCCAGCTGGATGACACGCTGACCGTTCTCACCGCCCAGTCCGCTGATCAACGCGATCCCGTGGTTTCGATTGTGCTGGATTGGATGGAGCGGGATCCCGAAGTGCTCGAACTGGACCGGCTCGCGTTCCGGGATCCGTTGCGGGTGCTTCAGCACGGACTCGCGCAGGACGCGAGCCCGGAAGGCATGGTGCTGAAGACCCGGATCACGCAAGACCTCGCGGAAGTGGACCGGATCGAGAGCCTGGTGGAGTCCGAGTACCGGCAGGTGTTCGGCGGCCCGGGCCGCCCCGCTCAAGGCGGCGAGCGGAGGCGCTGGAACGACTATGTGAAGGCCTTGAAGTCGCTCTACCCCGAGGTGGGAACTGAGGCGCCGTCGCCGATCCCGCCTGCTTCCAGCCAGGTAGTCCGGCGTGAAATCAATGGGCAGGCCTTCCCCGAGAAGGTCCTGGTCCTCAGCTTCGATGATGGCCCGCACCGGGTCTACACGGAGGAGATCAAAGCCATCCTTCAGCGCTACCAGGCCCCTGCCGTCTTCTTCGAGGTAGGGCGGAACATCGGCGCCGCGGACGCTTCGGGAGCGGTGAAACTGGCCCCGCTATCCGCGCTCACCGAAGATCTGGTGAAGTCCGGCTACACCGTGGGCAATCACAGCTACACCCACGCCCTGCTCAGCAAGGAGACCGGCAAGCCTCTGGACACGGAGATCGGTGAGACGGACGCCGTTCTCAGGGCCATACCCGGCGCGCATTCCCAGCTGTTCAGGTTCCCGTACGGGGCCCGGACGGGCGTGCAGATGCAAGCGCTCGAGCCCTACCACCTGCGGTCGGTGCTCTGGAACATCGACAGCCTCGATTGGGCCGACCCCGTGCCCGGCTCTGTGGCGGATCGCGTGATCCGCGCCGTGGAGGAAGAGAAGCGCGGCATCATCCTTTTCCATGATATCCACGACCGCGCGGGTAAAGTCCTGCCGTCCCTGATGGAGCGGCTGCAATCTGAGGGGTACCGGTTCGCGGGACTGGACGCGAACGGGGAACTGGTCCTTCCACCCCGCTGAAGGTGAAGGTCGCTACACCCGGCCGTCCGCCGGCATCCATTCCCCGGGTTCCTGGTTGATGGAGCCCACAATGGATGAAGTCAGCCAGGCCTCCAGGGTGTCGCGAACCTCGGCTTGTGCAATGAAGGGTGGGAGCTGCCGAACGGTCATGGATTTACGGCGGCGGCCCCTTGCCGGTATATTCCCGGTTCAGTCCCCACCTCCCAGACGCGATCCGGATCGGTCCCACATGCCTTTGCCATTGAAGCGGCGAGCCGCGGTCCTCACGGCGGCTGGAGCGGTCCTCATCCTTGCCGGCGTGGGGCTCGCCATCAAGCTCCGGCGCGATGTGCGCTCGGCGCTCGCCGCGCCGGTGAAGCGCGCCGCGGCCCTGAGCTTCCTACCGATCGCCGATCCTGCTCTGAAGGTGGAACGGTGGGGTGGCGGCGAAGTGATGGCCGTGGCCCTGACGCCGGATGCGCTCCTCACGGCGGGCGGCTTCGGCGTGCGCGATGAGCGGGGCGACGCCTCTGCGAGCCTGCCCACACTCAGGGCCCCGGCGCTGACGCTGTGGCGCGGCGAACCGGTGGCGGGTCTGGCGGCGGGCGGACTCTTCCTGCGCCGGGGCGGGCATTGGGAAGAACTGCGCAGCGGCTTCGGGCCCCTGCATGTGCGCGCGCTCGTGGAGACGCCCGGCGGCGAGCTGCTCATCGGCGCCAGCGAGGGCCTCTTCAAGGCCGCCTGGGGCGCCAACCGGATCGAACACCTCGACACGGCGGCGGTGCAGTCCATCGCGGTCGGACCATCGGGTCTCATTTTCGTGGGCGGTGAGACGGGGCTGAGGCGCATCGAAGGCGCCCATGTGACCGCGTTGCCCAGTCCCGATCCCTGGATTCAGTGGGTGGGTGTGGAGGGAAGCGACCTGCTCGTCATCACGCCATTGGGACTGGCGCGCGGCCCCTTGGATCGCGGGCTCCTGCCCGTGACGGGCGGAAGCGATGTGGAATCGGCCGCGGTGCTGGAGGGGAAGCTCTACGCGGTGGGCGGGGATCGCTTCCTGAGTTTCGACGCCTCGGGCCGGACCTCGGAAACTTTCCTCCCCGTCAAGCCCAAGCGCGTGATGACGGTGGCGGGCGTGCTCTTCGTGGACACGGACAATGGCCTCTACCGCCGTGCCGCGGGCCGGTGGGAACTGGCCCGGTCGCGGCCCGCCTCGCTGCCGCCCGGGTCGAGCCATGTGGGCGCGCTGGCGATGCTGGATTCCAAGCTCGTCGTGGGCCTCTTCGATCGCGGCCTCGTCGTGGGCGATCCAGCAGCGCCGGACTGGAACTGGCGCGTGATGCAGGGCGGCGCGGCTTGGGGCGTCAACGCGCTGCTGCCCGCGGGCGGCAGTCTCTTCGTGGCGAGCCTGCGGGGCGTGGCGCGCTTCGATGGGCAGCGGCTGACGCCCGCAGGTGGCGACAGCGCGGGCGCGGCCTTTTCGCTGGCAGCGACCCCGGGCGGCGTGGCCATGGGCTACGGCCAGGGCGTGGCGCTGCCGGATGCGCGTTTCCTCTCCGCTTTCCACGGTCTCCCCGGCAACCAGGCCCTGGCGCTGGCCCAGGATGACGGCGGCCTCCTCTTCGTGGGCACGCCCACGGGACTGGGCGCCATCCGCGGTTCGCGCGTGGCCTGGCGGGTGGTGAGCGGCGATGGCAAGCTCCCCAACCCTTGGGTGAACGCGCTGGCCTCCTACAACGGCGCGCTCTACATCGGCACCTACGGCGGCGGCATCACGAAGCGCGAGACGCCGCCGGGGGACCGAGCGGCCCTGGGCAGCTTCGAGCCCTTCGTGGAGACGGAGGGCCTCAAGATCAGCGCGGGCTGCCTGGTGGCGGCGGGCGGCACGCTGCTCGCGGGCACGGATGGCCGGGGCCTCTTCCGCCTCAGCGCGGACGGCCAGCGCTTCATCCCTCTGAAAGCGCCATTGCCCTCGCCCCACATCACCGCCATCCTTCCAGGCGAAGCTGGACTCTTCATCGGCACCGATGAGGGACTCGCCCGGATCCCGTTCCCTCTTCCCGGTGAAGGTGACTGACGATGCGCCGAACCCTGCGGTCCCTGCTCCTTCCCTTCGCGATCGCGCCCGTGATGCCGCTGATGGCGCAGGCTGGCCTGCTCGTGCCCACCAGTTCCGGCCGGGCCGATGACAAGGTGCTGGCCATCCGCGAGATGAGCATCGAGGTGGGCATCGCCCGCGGCTACGCCCGCGTCAATGTGCAGCAGATCTTCGAGAACCGCACCAGCAGCGTCCAGGAAGGCACCTACCACTTCGCGCTGCCGCCCTCGGCCTCCATTGGCGATTTCGCCATCTGGGACGGGCTCCAGCGCATCCCAGGGGTCATCCTGGAGAAGCGCCGCGCCCGCGCCATCTACCAGGAACTCACGCGGCAGCGCATCGATCCGGGTCTTCTGCAACAAGGCGAGGAGGAAGACCAGGGCGGTCGCGAAAGCGGCTCCCGGCCCTCCGGCGCCTCGCTCTTCTCCGTCACCGTGTCGCCCATTCCCGCCTACGCGACCAAGCGCCTCGAATTGCAGTTCCAGCAAGAGACGCCCTTCATCGCGGGCCTGGGCGAGTTCCGCCTCGTCCTGCGGCCGCAAGATGCGGAGGCGCCGGTCGCGCACAAGCTCAGCATCCATGTCCACATCGGGGACGGCGCCTTCCAACCCGTTTCATCGGGCCTTCCCCTTGAGGCGGATGCGGACGGCGCCAGCTTCAGCGGCAACGATGTGAAGCTGGACCGCGACCTCATCCTCCGCATCCAGCCCAAGGCCGGCGAACCTTTGCAGCTGTCGGCTTTCCGCAATCCCGATGGCGCGTTGCCGGATGGGCTCGCCTTGGCGCCCTGGGAGCGGCCCTCCGATGTTCCGCCGGAGAAGGACGGGTTTTTTCTCCTGCAGGCCATTCCGCCAGGTGGTGACGCGAAGAATTCCGCCCCCGCGAAGTCGGTAGATCCCGCGCGGCCGGGGCAGGTGGTGGTGATCCTCTTCGACACCTCCCTCAGCCACCGCTGGGGCGGGCTTGAAGTCGCTTACGGCGATCTCGTGCGCGTGCTCCGGTCGTTGAAGGATTCGGACCGCTTCGCGCTCATTCCTTACGATCGCAAGCCCGCGGAGAACGCGCAGCCCGCCACGCCCTCACCCGCAGCCATCGAGGCCGCCCTCAGCGCGTTGCGGGAGCGGCCTCTAGGCCCCGGGGCAGATGTGGGCCAGGCCCTCGCGGCGGCGCGCAGGCTGGCAGGCGACAAGGGCCGCATCCTCCTCCTCAGCAGCGGCATGGGCGCCACGAATTCCAAGGCGCTGAAAGCCGCTGCGGGCGGCGCAGCCCTCTTCACGGTGGTGACGAACGGTGAGGCGGGCGAGTCCCTGCGCGCCGCCTCGGCACAGGTGCTTTCGCCCACCGCCACGGAGATCGAAGGCGACCTCTTCTTCCAGCGGCTGCTGGCCGCGGAGGTGGCCTCAGCCTCCGCCGCGAAATCGCAATCCAGCGCGCCCTTCACCATGAGCGGCGCGGACCCGAAGCTGCGCGACATCTATCCCGTGCTCATCCAACCCATGACGCAGGGCAGCCTTTCGGGTTGGGTGGGCCGTTACGGGGCGCCCCAGCTCAAGGTCCATGTGGAGCTGGCGTCCTCGCTCCTCCCCGGTGGCAAAGCAGCGCTGGATGGCGCGTTGCCCGAGAAGGCGCTGGAGGCGCGCGATCTGCCGCGGCGTTGGGCCCGCGCCCGCGTGGACGATCTGTTGGCGCGCATCGAGCGCGATGGCGAGCGCCGCGAGTGGGTGGAAGAGATCATCGCCCTCTCCAAGCGCTACAAGTTCGTCACGCCCTACACGGCCTTCCTTGCCGCGCCCCGCTCGCTGCTGCGGCCCCGGCGCATCCAGCCTGGCGACCCAGTCCTGCGTGTGGAGTGCGACGCGGGCACCGTCGCGGCCACGGCCCTGCTTCCCTTCGGCGTGAAGCTGGACCTCGTGAAGCGCCCGCAGAGCGACATTTGGGAGGGCCGCTTTCTCGTGCCTGAGGGGCTGAAGGACGGCCGCTATCCCGTGCGCATCCTCATCCAGGATTCCAGCGGCGCCCGCGTCTCCGAGACGAAGCACTTCGTCCTGGATGGCACGGCGCCCACGATCCAACCCGCGGTGCCGATCTCGGCGCGCGCGGGCGATCTCGTGCGCATCACGGCGAAGGCGGACAAGGACGTGGTCCTGCTCAACGCCCGCGTGGGCGACGCGCCGCCGATTCCCCTCCGATGGGACGCGGCCGCGAACTGTTCCGTGGGACTCGCGCGGATTCCCCAGGGGCTCAGCGGCCCGCAGGAAGTGGTCTTCGAGGCCGTGGATGCCGCGAAGAACCGCGGCTTCGCCCGCGCGACGATGGAGGTGCGGCCGTGAACTGGAAACAGCGCGTCCTCGTCTCCTGCTTCTCTCTCGCCATCGTGGGCGCCACCGCGGCCACCGTGCCCTGGGAGGACCTCACCGAATCCGATTGGCTCTACTCCGTCGCCACGCGCTTCGCCCTCGTGGATGGCCATCAGGTCCACTACCCCACGCCCACGGCCGAGCTTGTGAAGGCGCTGGAAGGCCGCCAGGGCAGCGGCGCGCTGCGGCAGCTGGCGGATGCGCGGCTCGCGCTAGGCGATCGCAAGGGCGCGCTCGACGCCATCCAGAAGTGGGCGGAGGGCGGAGGCGGATCAGGCACTGCGTGGGACGAAGCGGCCCGCTGGGCGGCCGCGCATCAAGAGATGTCCATGGCCTTCGCGGCCGCCGAAAAAGCGCTGCCGGACTTGCCGGATCAGGAGCGCCGCGCCCTGGCGGATGAGCGCGTCACCTGGGCGGGCCAGTATCCCGATCTCGCGGACCCCGTCGCCATGCGCAAGGCGCGAGCCGCGCTCTTCCCGCAGGACGGCGCGCTGCTTGAGGATTGGGTCCGCGCTCTCGAAAAAGCGGGACGGCTTCCGGAGGCGGACAAGGCTTTGGCTGGCAGCCAGGCTCTCAGCCCCGAGCGGCGCCTGCTCATGCGCTCCGACCTTGCCGCGGATCACGACGATCCCCACGGCGCCTTCCTCATCCTGGATGCCGCCATCGAGCAGCCCTGGAGCCTCGACCTCCGCCGCGCCTACGCCAAGCGGATCGAGAAGGGCGCGCCCTCGCTGCCCGCCCAGTGGCGCGCCACGCTGGAATCCCGCTACGACGCGAGCGCCCTCGTGCGCCTCGCCACTTGCTTCGAGGGCCAGGAGCGGGGCGACGCGGCCTCGGGCCTGCTCGACCAGGTGGAGCGGCGTTACGGCAAGGACCTGGGCCGCAAGGATGATCTGCTCCTGGCACGGCTCCGCGCCGAAGTGGATGCCATCCCTGAAGCCTTCCGCGACACGCTGGCCGCGGCGCAGCAGGGGAACGCCGCTGAGCAAGCGGATGATCTCGCCGCCCTCGCCAACCTCGCGCTCCACGCAGGCGGACGCCCGCTGCCCTGGGGCACCTACAACGACGAAAGCTACCGCTGGGCCGCTAACGCGGACCGGACGCCGGGCTTTTGGACCGGAGGACTCTCCTTCTTCCTCACGGGCCAGAACTGGAAGGACGCGCTGGACCGGCTGGAGAGCGAATCGCTGCCGGACCGCACTTTCGGAATCGCCCGCGCCCTCGCGGACCTGCTGGCCCAGCGCGCGCCCAAACATGCGGACCTGCCCTCGCTGCGGGTGGCCATCATGGCCCGTTTCGTGGAACGCGGAGAGGGAAGGCAGGCCCTGGCCCTGCTGCCGCAGGTGGAATCCGCCCCGCCCGCCATCGCGGATGAGGGAAGACGCATCGCGCTCCTGGCGGCGCGCCAGGCGGACCTGCCCTTGAGCGAGGAATCGCGGCTCTTCAAGGCGAGACTCGCCCATGTCGCGGCGGACGGCAGCCGCCCCGCGCTGGATCAGAACAACGACAATGGCGAAGCCATGGACGCGGGAAGCGATGCCGCGCGCCCCTGGTCCCGGGTGCCGCGGCCCGCCGCCACGCCGCGCTATGGGGCGCTGCTGGAAGAAGCCATCGCCCGCCTCGACAGCCGCGATGCCTCGCACCGAGCCTCGCTGGACCTCATCCTCACGGAGCTGGACCGCCTGCCGGACGACGAGCCGCTCTGGCTCTCGCTGGCCTCACGCCTGGAACGCTGGGGGCTGGATGACGATCTCAGCCCCCGCCTGGATGGCGCTCTAAAGCGCTTCCAAGGCGCGGGCATCTGGGACAAGGCCGCTCGCTGGTACGCGCGGCGGAACTACCAGGCGGACCTGCACAAGCTCGCGGCGGAGGTGACGGCGCGTTTCCGCGGCTCGGCGCTCTTCGACCGGGCACGCGCGGAGGATCTGCTCATGGACAGCCCTGAGCAGGGGCGCATGGTGAATTGGGCCGACTGGGTGCGGCTCAAGGCGCTGGAGCGTTTCCCTCACAGCCCCAGAGTCTTCGCGGAGGCGAGCCGCCTCGTGCCCGCGAGCGTCTGGCAGAAGGCCTCCACGCAGGCTCAGGAAGCCAAGCATCCCTCCCATCGGGTGGTGGTGCCGGACGCGCTCATGCGACAGCTGGCCTGGGCCGTCCTTTTCGTGGATGCCGGGCAGCGGGAGGCCTTCTTCGCAGGCGCCATGAAGAACGGCACGCTGGAAGGGAAGCTCGAAGCCATGGAGGCGAAGGCCGATCGCACTCCCGTGGAGGAGGAACTGCTTTTCGAAGGCTGGGCGCGGCTTTCGCGATTCGAGCGCGCGATGGCCAGCGCCGACCGCTTGGCCACGGCCTATCCGGGCGACGGTAATCTTGCGCAACGCGTGCTCTCGTTGCACCGTTCCTTGAACGGTCTCGATGGTTCCCAGGCACCCGCGGCCCGCACCCTCGTGGAGCGCACCGCGCCCGCCCTGGAGAACGCGAACCCGCTATGGATGGAGTTGGGCGAGCTGGAGGAGGATCGCGGCCATCCCGACGCGGCCATCCAGCTTTGGAAACATCTCGTGGAGCGGGAGCCCCGCAACCCCGAGCGTGTCTCCGAGCTGGCCACGCTGTTATGGGACTACAACCACGACCAGGAGGCGCTGGGCGTGGTGGAGCAGGGCCGCAGGATCATGACCCGCCCCCGTTTCTTCGCCTTCGAGACGGGCGTGCTCCGGGAGAATGTGAAAGACATCAACGGCGCCATCCGGGAATACCTGGGCGCGCTGGAGCCAGAGGACGAGAGCGGCTACGGCTCCTCCGTCGAGCAGGACCAGCGCTCCCTCCGCCGCCTCGCGCAACTCATCGCGCGGGACAAGGTCTACCGCCTCGTGGCGCAGCGCATCCAGGATCTCAAGCCCGGCGTGGCGGAGGACGAGCATGCGCTCGCAGCCTTCTTCCCCATGGCCACCATCGAGACGCCCGCGCCGGGCCTGACGTGGGACGCGGACGACTGGATCGACGGCATGGACCAGCCCAACGATCCCGTGGGCCGCGAGCAGCGCGCGGCCGCCATGGCGAAGGCGCGGCCCGGCCAGCACGATGCCATCACGCGCATCGGCGATCTCATGCTGATGAAGACCCGCGAGATGGCCGCCAAGGCCACCACCACGGGTTTCCTGGACGCGGCACAGAGCTGGAGCCAGCCCCTCGTGCAGGCCCGCTGGAAGAAGAACGACGCCGTGGACATGCAGAACACGCTGATGGCCCGCCGCGCCCAGATCGCGCCGACTGAAGAGGACCGCATCCAGCAGGAGATGGCGCGGGCCACTTATTTGGCGGATAACGGCCGCCGTGCCGATGCCGATGCGGTGTGGACGCAGCTGGCTCCGCGCATCGCGGCCCTGCCCGAAGGCGCCATCCGCATGCGGGCCGAGGCCCAGCGCGCGGCCTTCCTCGAACGGTCGCAAGGCGCGCCCGCCGCGGCGCAGGAGTGGCAGCGCCTCAGCGCGCGCTATCCCTGGAGCCTCGGCGTGCTCCAGGACCGCGCGGCCTTCCTCACCCGCACGGGCCAGGGCGAGCAGGCCCGCACCCTCATCGAGGCCGCCATCCCCAAGGCTGGCGCGGGGCATCGCGAAGCTCTGCTCGAACAATTGACGCAGGATTCGCTCACGGCCTCCGACCTTCCCCGCGCCCGCCACGCCGTCATGCAGCTGCTGGACGAAGAAGGGCTCGAAGATGGCCATCGTCTCGGCGCCGTCCACCTGCTGGCTCGCCTCTCCTGGCGCGAGAACGCCCAGTGGGATCCCGCCGCGCTCACCCAGGCGCAGAAGGACAAGCTCAAGTCCGAGCTGCTGCCGGACCTCTATCACGAGCTGGCGAAAGCCGCGGATCTGGAAGGCGCTTCCGCCAAGGCGCTGCCCCTCTGGATCGAGGCGCTCAACCGCCGCACGGGACGGGACTGGATCCAGGAGGCCGCGCGCGCCACGCGCAAGGCCGGCACGAGTCAGCAGCTCCTCGCCTTCTTTGAGAAGCAACAGGCCCGCAGCCCGCGCGATGTGCGCTGGGCCGTGGCTGTCCGCGACATCCGCCGCGATTCGCACGAAGTGGAGGGCGCCATCGAGGCCGCGAAGGCCGCCGTGGCCGTACGGCCGGAGGAGGAACTGCTCTGGCGCGAAGCGTCGGACCTGATGGCGCGCGCGGGCCGCGTGGCGGAGGCCGCCGACTATCTCGCGGGCTGGAACAAGCCCCGTCCCGCCGATGAAGGTGTGGCGGGCTGGCGCAGCGGGCTCTACAGCCAGGCCGGCGACGGAGCGAAGGCCTATGCCATCGAGCAAGCCGCGCTCAAGGCTTTCGCCAAGACGGCGTCCGCCTCCGGAAACGACCTGAGATACCGCAAGGCCCGGGCCGTCGGGCGCCTGATGGAGCAGGGGCACCCCGATCTCGCGCTGCAACTGGGATCGGCCCGCAGGGACATCCGCGATCTCGATGGTGTGCTGCCCGTGGAACAGCAATGCCGTCTGGCCCTGCTCGTGAACCAGTTCCCGCAGCTGCTCCGCGATAGCACAAGGCGGGATGGCTTCCTCGACACGGCCGCCTCCGTGCTGCGGCAGGAGGCCCGCGTGGAATGGCTGGAACAGGCCCGAGCCTTCGTGCTCGGCGAGGTCCAGTCCGGTGACGCGGCACTCCAGCTCTGGTCGCCCTTCATCACCGGCTCCAGGCTCGAGAGTCAGGTGCGCCTCGCGCTGGGCCAGTCCTACCTCGCCGCCCAGCCTGGTCCCTGGCAGGCCGGATCGTCGGTCGCCTTTGCTGAATCCGTGGGTATGGAACGGGTGGGCTGGGATCCGCAGAACCATATGTTCTTCCGCGATCCGGACATGGGCCGTCTCTGGACCCGCGACCTTGTGCGGCGCGATGAGGGCGAGGCGCTCTTCGCCTACCTGCAACCCCGCTTCCAGGAACTGCTCGCGGCGGTGGAGGGCCCCACACCGCTGGATGCGAACTCCAATCGCCTCGCCTGGACGGCCTGGCTGGATGACCCCGCGGCCCTCGATGCCTGGACCCGCGCGGCCGCGAACCACCCCGAGAGCGCGCAGCTGCTCGGCCGGCTCATGACCGACCGCTACCACTGGGACCGCTGCTGGGTGCTGGCCGCGCGCGGCTGGCAGACGGCGCCGCTGGTGTCGCTGCTGCCGAAGGACGGACGCATGGCCTGGTTCCGGTTGTGGGACGCGAAGCTGCCCACGGACCCGGTGCTGCTGGCCCGGCGGAAGACCGTCGAATCCGTGACGGAGGCCGTCGCCCGCCTCGTGCAGAACGCGCCCGGTGCCGCGGATGATCCCCTCATCGTCAGGCTGCGCGGGCCCCAGACCGTGGGCGCCGTGCTGGGCACCGGCAGCGAATGGGTGTGGCCGGAGTTCTCGCCGCGCCGGAACGCGAAGGGCGATGTGATGGAAACGGGCGATGACCGCGTCACCGGCCAGGGCGTGGATGCGGGCCGCGTCCCCGGCGCGCTTTGGGGCGACCGTCCCGGCGAGGCGTGGCATGTCCTCGAAGCGCTGTCCCGCTACCGCAAGGGTGACAAGACCGCGCCCTACCTGCCGTTGGAGGCTTCGCAGCGGGGCGCCGAAACCGCCCGCGCTTTGCTGGCCATTCACATGGCCAAGGCCATGGGCGATGTGCCGCTGGCCATGGAGATCGAAGCCGGCCATCCCGGCGCCGCGCGCGACCGTGTGCGGCTGGAGGAACGCATCTCCCTCATGATCGCCGTCGGCCAGAAAGAACAGGCCGCCGCCACCCTCCGCGCTTTCATCCGTGATGGACAGCCGGACATGAACGAAGCCTCTTTCCGCTGGTTCGCCACGCATGCGGAGGACCGGGGACTGCCTTCGCCCCTGGAATCGCTGGATGCCGCGCGACCGGTGCCGCCCGCCTTCCTCGCCTACCTGCAGGACCGCCAGCCCGCGGACGCGCCGCGCTTCCACACGGATGATCCCGTGGGCTTCCGCGCCGCGCTGGGCCTGCGGTGGCGGGCCCGTGAATCACAATTGAGCGCCGATCAGGTGCGGCGCTGGGTGAAGGAACTCTGGGTCCAGGGCGCCGCGCCGCTGCCGCGGGCGAAGCCCCTGGCGAAGCTGGGAAGCGTCTGGCCCCACGCCGCTGCCTGGCTGGAGCACCAGGAGACGGATCGCGCGGGCGCGGTGGAGGCGCTGGAGCAGGCCCTCACGCCCGCCTCGGATCCCGCGCGCTTCTTCGCACGGCTCGACACTACGAACGACGCCGACCGCATCCTCGGTGTCCGCGTGCGGCTCGCTCGGAAGGAGGACGCCCCGGCCCTGGCCCTTGTGGACGGCGCGCTGGCGGAGCTGCGGAAGGGTGAAGGACTCAGCTTCCACACCACCGCAGTCGCCGCGGATGTTCCCTCTGAAGAGGGCGGGGAAGGCGAGGATGTCGTGCCCGCGGAGGCTGCGCAGCCTGTGGATGGCGATGCCCTCGTGGTCCGTCTCCGCGCCTGGCTCGCGCCTTTCCGCGAAGCGAAATCATCCGATGCGGTGGAGACGAAGTTCCGCGGCCTGTTGAAGGAGCGCCGCGCCTCCGGCACGGTCTCCACCGGCGCCTGGCGACTGGCCTTCGAGCTGGCGCCCCCGCCCGAGCGGCCCCCGCTGGCGCAGGAGCTGGATGAGGCCTGGTTCCGCGGCGATGTGGCGCCGGATCAGGCAGGCATCCTCGCGGAGACGCTGGCGTCCACGCTTCCCTCCGAAGCGCCCCGCTGGCTCGCCCGCTGGCCCCAGACCGCTGGCTTCGCGCGGGCTCTAGCCCGCGCCCGCGTGCTGGCGGTGCTGCATCAACCCCAGGAGGCCGGCCGCGCGTTGATCCTGGACCGCCGCGTCTCCATCTGGACCGCGCAGGAGGAAGCGCAGGCCTTCGACACCCGGCGCGAACTGGGCGCGCCCGCGGTCGAGCTCGCGCCTGCTTCCTGGCGCGGCGCCCTCCCGGCCTGGCAAGGGAAGGCTGATGCGGCCGTCGCCTTCCTCGACACGCGGTTGAGCGCGCAGCCTGTGGACTTCCTCGCCGCCCGCGCCGCGCTGCGGAGCATTTCTCCCGCTGATCGCGACGCGCTGGATCGCGCGCGCCTCGCCATGGATGTCTCGAACCACAGCAATGAGGACGGGCCCATCCTGAATCTCCGCGCGGCAAGGGGATTCCTCGTCCAGTCCCCGCGCGCGGCCCGCAGGGCTTTGAACGCCGCCAGCGCGGATGATCTCGCCCGCATCCTCGCGCGCCGCCGCTACCGTTCCGCGGATATCAACGCCGCCCTCGGCGATCTCGCGCGCCTCGCTTTCCACGCTGGCGATGACGCCCAGCTTCAATCCGCCTTCAAGGCGCTTTCGGACCGCCACGCCCCCAATGCCAAGGCGCTGCGGGCCGAACTTGTGGCGGCCCCGGCGAAGGCGGAGCCGTTCCGCATGGTGGACGGCCGCCCTGCCCCCATCCGCCCCCGCGACCTCACCTGGCTCCTGCTCACGACCGTGCTGAAGACGGAAGGTGTCCGATGAACCGCCCCCTCCTTCTCACCGCGCTCACGGCTTTCATCGCGCAAGCCGCGGCCCCCTTGCCGTTGCCTCAGGCGCCCGTCCGCATCGTCATCCCCGATCCCGACGCCTTCGATGCCGCCCTCAGCAGCGGCTATCGCCAGTTCCTCACGGGTGATGCCGCGGAGGACGATTCCGCGGTGGCCGCCTGGCGCAAAACCCAGGTGGGCTCCAAGCTCGAAGACCAGTGGTCGCGGCTCTCGAAGGACCTGCCCTGGACCTGGGAGCAGATCCGCGCGCTGCATCCCACCGCCGTTGGCGTCGCTCTGCTCCAGGTGGGCCATCTGGAAGCGGTGCTCGTGGTGGACACCTCGCTGGCGAAGTTGCCGGTGCCACTCAAGGCCGGCACGCCGAAATCCTACGGGGGCGTCGCCTACGCCTTCGTGGCCAAAGGGGCCGCCGATGCCGGCACGGATCCCGACCGCCGCATGGGCCTTGCCTGGGCGCGGACGGGCGGCCACCTCATCCTCGCCACCAGCGAGCGCGCGCTGAAACTGGCGCTCGACGAACTCCAGGCGGGGCGTGGCTTCGAGGCGCCCCTGCCGGGCCTCATCTCCATGGACCTGGATCTCGACGCGCTGCGCAAGGACCGCTACTTCAGGCGCGAGTTCCTCTTCGCGCCAGGGCCGGAGCAGGGCCATGTGCGCGCCGCGCTGCGCAGCGAGGGCGGCGATCTCGTGGAGGTGCGCGAAGGTGCCAACGATCCGCGCCAGGGTGTCTTCACCTTCGAGGCGCCGGGCGCGGCCACGGCCGGATGGGAACCCGATGGTGCCACCTTCTGGGCAGCCTTCCGTCGCGGCCTGCTCGAACCCATTCCATCGCCCGCGGACCTCCCCGTGCATGCTGTCGCGCCGCTCCCGGCCGCGGGCGGGCAGGGCGGCGACGCCTACGCGGCGGACTTCACGAAGCCTCTCGTGAAGGCGGGCGGGCCGGGTTTCGAGGAAGGGGATCTCGCGCCATGGAAGGCGCTGCTGGCGAAATATCCCGTGTCGAGCTGGGGTTTCTGGGTGAGCCCCGATGGCGTGCGCCGCATGGCGTTGCCTTGGCCGGCCTCCGCTGATGGCGACTTCATGGAGGCCTGCCGCTCCACCGCCGAGCGCCGCGCGGGCCGGGCTGCGCTCGTGAAAGCAGATGGAACCGATGAGCTCCGTGTGGGGCCGGGCCTGCCCGCGCTGGCATTCAAACGCGCCGGCGACATCCTCTGGATCGCGCCATCGGCGAAGGACTTGAAGGATGTCCCCAGGCCGAAGCGGGATGGCGATCTCATCCGCTGGGCGCAGGTGGATATTGGCGCCGTGCGCGCTGAAGCCCCGCGTTGGGAGAAGGCCGAAGGCCCCGCGCAACCGGAGCAGGTGCGGCCCCTCTCCGACCGCGTGCTAGGGCTGCTGGGCTGGATGCCCGACACCACGACGCTCCGCGTGGAGCGCCACCGGACGCCGGACGGGTGGACCGAGAAGGTCGTCTTCGGCGGCAAGCCGTGAGCTTGCGCATGCGCGGGTGGCTCCGGCTCATCTGCGTGTGCCTCGTCTATGCGAGCGTTCCGGCGCAATCGCCATGCCTGCAGATCTGGTGCCGGGACGCCTCCGGCGTGATGGCGAAGGGCGCCTCTTCGGATGCGCCTCTCGCTGTAGGCTCGCTGCAAAAGCCCTTCGTGGCGCAGGCTTGGGCCGCCACGCATCCAGACGGGCCCTCGCCGCGTTTCCACTGCGATCCGGGTTCCGGCTGCTGGCTGCCCGCGGGCCACGGCGAGCTGGGGCTTGAGCGGGCGCTGGCCCTCTCCTGCAACACCTATTTCCGCCATCTGGCCGAAGCCACGCCGCTCGTGAACCTCGATGCATCATTGCGCGCCGCCGGTTTCACGCGCGCGCCGGATTCGGCCGATGAATCCATCGGCCTTCCTGGCGCGGATGGGCCCTTGCGCGTCCGCCCCTCCGCGTTGCTCGCCGCCTACGCGCGGCTCGCGCGCGTGCCCTGGCCATCGGGCGAATCCATCCGCTCGGAGATTCTGGCGGGCCTGCGCGAAGCGGGGCTCGATGGCACGGCCAAGGCCCTGGGCCAGCGCGGCTACTGGGCGAAGACAGGCACAGCGCCCGCGTCCGATGGCAACCCGCTCCACACCTGCGGCCTCGCGTTGGCGGTGGATGATTCGGGCTGGGCCATCCTCGCGCGGCTGGAGCCCGGCACGGGCCGTGAAGCGGCGGCGGCCATGGCGGAGACGCTCGCGCGCCTGCGGCCCTGGGCTTTAAGGCATGCGACCGCCTCGCGCACGCGCGGCCCCGTGCCCGTCGCCACCCTCGAGACGCGCGAGATCCGCGTGCGGATGTTCGACCTCGTGCCTTCTCCCGGATGGGAGGCGCGCAACCTCGGCCTCGCGCCCATCCCCGCGGGCACCGGCTACCTCGGCTCCGGCGGCGCACAGGCCTTGCACGTGGGCGACACGCTTGGTCCCGGCCTCATCGAACTGCGTTCTGCCGGTTCCGGGGCGCGGCGGCAGTTCAATGGGAGGCTGCTCGTGCAAGCGGGGCGCGGCGGCACCTTGCGGCTCATCGGCATCTTGAACCTGCGCGACTATGTGTCGGGCGTGGTGATGGCTGAGTTGCCGGACGGCAGTGCCAACCTCAAGGAAAAACTGGGCGCGGCCGTCATCCGCTTCCTCGCCCAAGGCCCGCGCCATGCGGATGCCGATGTCTGCGACAAAACGCACTGCGCCTGGTTCGTGGGTCGCGGCCCGCGCTTGGACTGGACAGACGCGCGCCATGCCGCCGTGCTGCCTGGCGCGAGTGATGCAGGTTTCGGCGACGGCGCCTGGACGCGCATCCTCGACGCCGCGCGGGAGCCCGGCCCCCATCAATGGACCGCTCACTGTGGCGGGGAACCGCTTTCGCCTAATGCCGTTTGGGGCAACGGCGACAACACGGTCACGCCCTGCCCGCGCCACAGCGCCGGCAGCAGCGATCCCTGGACCCGCACCTGGAGCGCCGCTGATGTGGAGAAGGCCTTCGGCGTACCCGTCCGGACCCTGGCGATCGCTACCGATCGCGGCATCTGGGTCCTTCGAGTCCACACCGGAAAGGGCGCCCGCGCCTACCGCTACGATGACGCCCACCGCGCGATCGCGGGCATCCTGGGGTGGAACGCGTTGCCCAGCCCCGCCGACAAGATCGAACCCGTGGAAGGCGGGTTCAGAGTCGAGGGAAGAGGGTCAGGGCACCGCGCGGGGTTGTGTCTGGCGGAGTGAGGGATCGGACTCTGTCCGCTCGTAGGGCTCATAACCCGAAGGTCGCAGGATTTGAACCTGCGAGCGGGATTGCGGAGACAGCGCGGGGCACTGCCAGGAGCAAGACCGGGGGCGCGAAGCGGACCTGGTTCAAATCCAGCGCCCGCTGCCAATCGCAGGAATCCAAGGCCCAGAAGATCAACACTTCTGGGCCTTGTTCTTTGCGCCAATCGTCAGCCCGTTTAGACAGCGCGAGACACGAAAAAGCTCCAAGAAGACATCCTCCTTGTAGCCATGGGGCGAGTTGTCCCACCCGGCGAATCGTCCGCCGGTACAATCGCCTTGCTTCCAGGTTGAACAACGCGGCACTCTTTCTTTCTCTTACGAAAACTCTATAGGAGAACACCATGGCCGGTATGTCACTTCTGCTTGTTCTGAGTCTCGCAGCGGGCTCGGTGCCGGTTAAGGCGCAAACCGCTGCTCCAGCGAAAAACACCAAGAGGCCTGAGCCCGCGGCGGCAGCAAAATCGGAAACCGTGATGGACGATGTCGGCCGTTTTGTTGCGACTTTTCCAGGTCCGGTCCAGCGCAGGTCGCAGCAGGTGGACACTGCCGTTGGCAAAATCCCGATGAATATGGTTTTCGTTGATCATACGGCCGAGGTTTACATGATCATTTATTGCGACTATCCGGAAGGTAGTGTGGCCCGATCAGGGGGAGCGGAGAGTGTCTGCTCGAATGCCCGTGATGGAGCGGTGAAAAATGTCAACGGAAAGGTCCGGACATCCACTTCCTGCCGGATTGGCGAGCTCAATGGCCTCGAAGTGGTGGCCGATATCCCGCCCAAAGACCCTAAAACCGCAGGAGCTCCTTCGGCAAGTCGCCTTCGTTTCTTTGTGGTGGGTGACCGCCTTTACCAACTGATGTACATCGGGCCGAACGGCACAGAGGCGAGCACTGAAGCCATGGCTTTCTTGAATTCAATCCGTCTTACGCGATAGACCTCGGATCCTGAATAGGACTCGGCCTGACTGTCAAGCTGTGAAGAGCGTGAGCCATAGATCCTACCCTCGTCTGGGACCCTGGTAACTGGGAGCTAGAGCCAGATTTCTATGATTCACGGATCGTTGTTGCTCCGTGGCAAAAATACCTGAACATCAGTCCCGCGCCGGCCGGGGAGCCCGGTCGGCGCGGGACGCAACCTTTCTAGTTCGCCGTGACGCTGGGGGATCCGTTCTCGATGTGCCCCACGAGACGGCGGAGGAATGTGGTGTCGCCGCTCTCAGTCACGGAGAGGTCGTACCAGCCCTGCCCGGAGGCCGCCGCATTCCAGGTGTTCGAAACCGTGCCCCCGGCCGGGACGGTGTAGAACCAGGGGCCATCCGTGCGGTAGGCATTGGCCTTGACGGTGAAGGTGACAGCGGAGCTGCTGGCGTTGCTAAGGCTGAGGGTCAAGGTGCCAGCGGTGGGATCGATGCTGGAGCTCACTTCAACCTGGCCGCAGGAGACATTGAAGTTGCCCGCGAACTGGCGCAAGAAGCTGTTGGGCCCGTAGCAGGTGAGGTCGTAGAAGCCGCCACCGTAGGTCACCACATTGAAGGTGTCGTCATGGCTGCTTCCGCCGGCCACATCGTATTGCCAAGGGCCATCCGTGCGGTACTGGTTGGGGTAGATGGCGAAATGGGCAGAAGCCGTTCCGGTGTTGTGCATGCTGACCCGGAGAAGGCCATTGACGCAATCCGCGTAGGAGATGGCGTTTGGCTGGTAGGGAAGGGCCCGCGCTGGTTTCGTTCCTGCCTCCTGGACGGGAAGCATCTGTTGCTTCGGCGGCTTGGGCGTGGTGCCGCTGGCGCAGGTGACCGGGGTTGCCGAGGGAAGGGTCGGTTGGCTGAAGTCGGGGTTGGCGAAGTCGAAGGCGGCCGTGAGGTCGCCGCAAGCCTGGCGTCGCCAGGCGCTGATGTTGGGTTCCTGGACGCCGGTGCAGCGTTCCAGGAACCGGATGATGGAGGTGTGGTCGAGGATTTCGGAGCAGGCGTAACCGCCGCGGCTCCAGGGGGAGACCAGCAGCATGGGCACCCGCACGCCCAGGCCGATGGGCTGGCCGTTCACGAACTCAGCAGCTGTTCCAGCCGCGGGCACTGGGGGCACGACATGGTCGAAGAAGCCGTCATTCTCGTCATAGGTGAGCATGAACACGGTGGAGTTCGCCACCTGCGGGTTGGAGGCGAGGGCTTGGAGCAGCTGCTGGGTGAGCGATTCACCGCTCGCAGGCGACCACACCGGGTGCTCCGAAGCGTAGTCGGGGGCGATGATCCAGGAGACCTTGGGAAGAGTATTGTTGGCCACATCCGCTTTGAACTCGGCCACCAAATCCTGGCTCATGGCCATCCCGCGGTCATAGAGGGGAGTACCAGGCTGGGCCTTCATGAATTGGGAAAACCAGGCCAGGGCGTTATCGCCATAGTTATTCGTCTCCTGGTAGACCTTCCAGCTCACTCCGGCAGCCTGAAGGCGCTCTGGATATGTGGTCCAAGTGAACCCCGAGGCAGGCACGGTGTTGTCGATCACGGGCCCGCCGCCGGTGCCGCTGGGATCCACCATTCCCGTGAAGAGGTAGAGGCGGTTGGGGTCCGTGGGGCCCATCACCGAGCAGTGGTAGTCGTCGCAGAGCGTGTAGGCGTCCGCCAAGGCGTAGTAGAAGGACAGATCGCTGCGGTCGTAGGAGACCATGGACTCGGCGCCTTTGGCGGAGACCCATTGGTCCCAATTGCCGCCGTTCCAGGCCGTGTGCGTGCTCGTCCAATCATGGGCCGTGTCGTTCAGGCACTGGCTGCTGGTGTGGAAAGGCAGCTCGTAGCTCCGCCCACTGGGCTGGTAGAAATCGCTTTTGCCATTCTTGAGGCGCAACGGCACACGGTCGCCGAAGCCCCGCGTCCCTTTCAGCGTGCCGAAGTAGTGGTCGAAGGACCGGTTCTCCTGCATGAAGATCACGACATGCTGCACATCGGCCACCGTGCCGGTGGCCCGGGCCGCGCAGGGCAGGGCGCCGGCGACGACGAGAGCCAGGCCTGGGAGGGCGCGGCTGAGAGCGGGGAGCGACGAACGAGGGATCATGCGCTGTCCTTTCAAGGGCCGCGAAGGCCGGATGGGAATGGAGTGTGCGAGAGCGCCTTCAAGATAGAGATCCGGCCATGAAGGCGACGACACGCTTCCATGAAGACCTGGTGACTTCTTCTGAGGATTGGGTAAAGCTTTCTTCTTGATGGTTGGGTGGAACCAGGCGAGTGTTTCCATAAGGAAAGCGTTCTTATCGATCGGCACCTCGTTGGTCCTGCATCTCCATTGAATAGCCGTTGCATCCTAGAGTTTCGGTGCGGTGAAGTCCTCGCCCGGGTTGATGAATTGGTCCAGCTCGACGCCGTGCTGGCGGTTATGGAGCTGCTTGTAGCGTCCGTTCAGGCGGAGCAGCTCCGGGTGGGTGCCGCGCTCCACGATCCGCCCCTGCTCCACCACGAGGATCTGGTCCGCGCTCTCGATGGTGCTGAGCCGGTGAGCGATGACGAAAGTGGTGCGCCCCGCCCGCAACTTGCGGAGGCCGTCGCGGATGAGGGCCTCGCTCTCGCTGTCGAGGCTCGAGGTGGCCTCGTCCAGGATGAGGACGCGCGGGTCCGCCAGGATGGCCCGGGCAATGGCCACCCGCTGGCGCTGTCCGCCGGAGAGTTTCACGCCACGCTCGCCGACCACGGTGTCATATCCCTGCTCGAAGCGGTCCACGAACTCGTTCACATGGGCGATCCGGCCCACCGCTTCGACCTCTTCACGGGAGACGCCGGGCTTGGCGAAGCCGATGTTGTCGGCCACGGTGCCGTCGAAGAGGAAGTTGTCCTGCATCACGACGCCGAGCTTGCTCCGGTAGTCCCGCAGCCGCAGGGCGCGCACATCCTGGCCGTCCACGAGCACGCGGCCCTGCCGGGGATGGTTGAAGGCCATGACCAGGGAGATGATGGTGCTCTTGCCAGAGCCGCTGGAGCCCACCAGAGCCACTGTGGAGCCCGCGGGCACCTCAAAGGAGAGCCCCCGGAGCACGGGGGCTCCCTCCTCGTATTCGAAGACCACATCCTGGAACTCGACGCGGCCCTCGACGCCCGGCAGCGGCGCCCGGGAAAGGTCCTCCTGGTCCTCAGTGGGCATGTCCAGGACCTCTCGGATGCGATCCAGGCCCGCGAAGGCCTCGCTCACCTGGGTGCCGATGCTGGCGATCTGGACGACGGGCGCCGCCATCAAGCCCACGAAGAAGGTGTACATGATGAGGCCGCCCAGGGTCATGGTCCCGGCGAAGATGGCTTTGCCGCCGATGACCATGATGAGCACGCCGATGACGCCGACGATAGCGGTGGAGAAGGCCGTGATGGCGCTGGTTCCCGTGATGGTGCCGGCGATGTTTTTGAAGAGCCGCTCCGCGCCCTCGGCGAAGATGCGGGACTCCCGCTCCTCGGCCACATAGACCTTCAGGATGCGCACGCCGCCGACCGACTCCGCCAGTCGCCCCGTGATGTCTGCCGTGATCTCGCTCCGCTTCCGGAAGAGCGGCCGCAGGCGGCGGAAGGCGAGGGCCATGGCGCCGCCGAAAAGGCCAAGGAAGACGAGGGTGAAGAGGGTCAGCTTCCAGTTCAGCCAGAAGAGGACGCCCAGGGCCATCAAGGCTGTGAGCACGCCGCCCACAAGCTGGATGATCCCGGTGCCCACCAGGTTGCGGATCCCCTCGGCGTCGTTCATGACCCGGGAGATGACGATGCCGCTCTTGGTGGAATCGAAGTAGCGGATGGGGAGACGGAGCACATGATCCTGCACCCGCTGGCGCATGGCCATGATGGCCCGCTGAGCGGCCACGCTCACTACCTGGGAGTTGGCGTAGCTTGCGAAGGCCTGGATGAGTGTCGCGCAACCGGCGGCGATGGCGAGGGGCACCAGAAGGTGGTGGTCTCCCTTGCCGATCACATCGTCGATCAGGAACTTGGTGCTCGCGGGCAGCACCAGCCCTGCCAGCCGGCTAACGAGCATGAGCAGCAACCCGATCGTGAGGGAGCGGCGGTGCTCTCTTAGCAGGGTCTTGGCCTCCCGCCAGGCCCGGGCACTGTCCACCTTCGGCTTCTTCGTCTCGGCCATCGAATCCTCGCGAGGAGGCAGGATGGCATTCTCCATAGTTCGAGACCATCAGGAACCCGCAGGTGCCTAGGCGTGAAGAGGACCCAACTCCCCAAGCAATAAGTGCCTCCAGCTGGGCCTATCGGTGTTGCCTTCCAAGGAGCGTCAGATGAGACATCAAACCAGTGAGCCCTAAAGGCGAACAACGCATATGCCCTGGCCCAGGATCCGCTTGAACAAGTGTCAGGTTGATGTTGTAAGCCCACCCAGTGCGACCATTGAGTGGAGATGGTCCTGAGTTGACGATGCCATTGATCCTTCATTGATCCTTCATTGAGCCGAGAGTGAGTGAGGGAGGCGGTTTCTGAAAGGTCAGGTGCAATGTGCTCGTGCGAGTGAATAATCAGGAACAGACCCACCTAATCCTGGATGTAGTGCGGGACGAAACTGCTCCGGTTGTCTGTGATGAGGTTGGATGATTCGCGGATGCCTAGGCCCGCCGCTTCTCCGTCCACGACCCATGAGCCAAGGATGGGATGGAACTCTTCCATCTCAGAGATGGGCGCCACGGCTTGGTAGACATAGCCTTCGGCGCCGTAGAAAGGGTTGGAGGGGGCGCTGGCTGCCAGCCCCCCGGGCGGCACGCGCTCGACATTCGCACCTTCCCTTCCCAGCAGGGGTTTCTTCACATATCCCTGGCTGGCAAGGTCCCGCGGACCATCCAGGTAGGCCGGCAGGAGGTTCGGATGTCCAGGATTGAGTTCCCACAGCACTGCCAGGATCGCCTTGTTGGAGAGCAGCATCTTCCAGGCCGGCTCCAGGAAGGTGCAGGGGCGGGGCTGGTGGGCGAGGTTCGCCGCGAAGGCGTCCCGAACCATGAATTCCCATGGGTAGAGCTTGAAGGCGGCCGTGATGGCCTTCTCGTCCAAGCCGACAAACAATCCCCGGTTGGCATCCCATCCCAGGTCCTCGATGAACATCTGGGTCGAGGGGACACCCGCCTTGTCCGCGGTGTCCCGCAGGTAGGCGACGGTCTGGATGTCCTCCACCTGATCCTGGTGGAGGAACGCCACAGGGGTGATGGGCAGGAAACCCTTCGCCCGCTTCCATGCCTCGACCAAGCGCTCATGCAGGGAGTTGAACTGGTCACGGCCCGGAAACTGGTCCTGGAGCCAGAACCACTGGATGATCGCCGCCTCCACCAAGGATGTCGGGGTGTCCGCGTTGTATTCGAGGAGCTTGGCGGGCCCGCGCCCGTCGTAGACCAAGTCGAAGCGGCCGTAGATGGCCACTTCATCTCTTTCCCAGGACGCCTCGATCACCGGGATCATGAAGTCCGGGATGGCGAAGTCGCGATAGCGCCGGGTGTCGATGAGGTGCTGAACTGCCTCGATGCAGAGACTCTGGAGATCGTTGGTGGTTTTCTCCAGGTTTTCCACTTCCGCAGAGGTGAACTGATAGGCCGTGTCCTCCATCCAGTAGGGCGATCCATCCTCATGGGTATGGAAGAGGAGTCCCTGGGATTCCACGGTCTGCTGCCAGCCGTTTCGCGGGCGGAGATTCACGCGCTTCACGAGGCCTCCTCAGGATCCGGCCGAGACCGCGTGCCCCGTGGCGCCGAAGCCACCCCGGGGCACACCACCAAGACCCGTCTTCCCCATGACGAATCCTCCCGCCCCGCTGATCCCGTATGCCTGCCCGGTCATATGAGAGACATCCGCGCTGCGGGGCGGATTCCAGGCGGCCCCATTCAGGAACACCGCTGAGCGGCCGCCAGTGGCCGCCGCAGCCTGCCGGTAGGGGTTGATGTCATCACCGTTGAAGGGCCGGTTGGGCGCATAGAAACGGAAGCCAGGCGCCATGGCGGAGAAACCCGGAATTCCGTACCGGTAGCCCATGGGTGAAGGCCGGTTGAACAGGAAGTGCCAAAGCAGGTAATCGTCCAGCCAGGTGTGTTGACCCCACCCGGTCGAGGTCCCATTGTTGTGGCCGCGCACTTGGTCGATTTCCCCCGCGATGCCATGCCGACGCGCGAGGGCATCCATCCTGGCGGCATCAAGGTAATCGATCACCCAAAGGAAATCGCCAGTCTCCTTCACCTCCCCGTCCTCACCCCAATCGGCATCCCGAAGACGCTCCGCGCTGAGCTGCTTCACATAGACATTCCCTTGAACACGATCCGTCACATTCGCGCCGATGAGGAAGAGATTCGGCGTGAGTTCCGTGAAAGTGAATCCCTGCACCGTCACTTCAGGGTTGTGCTCGGCCAGAAAATCCTGCGCGGTCTGGCGAAGCTGCTCCAGCACCACCGGGCTCGGGGGATTCGTTTCCATCTGCTTCCGGAGCACCGCCTCTTCCGCCTGCTTCTGGCGCGCGCGCCCGTCCAGGTCGCAGCCTAGCTGAGCGCCTGAAAGGGAGAGGATCAGGACACCTGGCATGCCAAGAGATCGGAATCGGGGGCGTGGCGTCATGCGATCCAGTCCTTCATTTGCGTCTGGGGTGGAAGCGCCCATTCTCCCACAAGGGCTCTTGATGTGAGCTTAGAGAGGCTGCTCCGGCCGGTCCATGGACCTCGGCACCTGCTCTTTGAGCAGTTCCAGATCGTCACACTCCGCCTTTATACAGAACCTCCTCAATGTAGCGCGCAGGATTTTCGACAAACGACTCAGGATTTGAACCTGCAAGGCTTGGGCTATGAACTCGGACCTCTCCGGGGTGAACTCATAAGCTAAGAGGGCCTCAGTTTCTTGAGACCCTCTAGGTTTGGTAGAGCGGAAGCGCATCGAAGCGGAGGGCCAAGCGAAGGCCCAGCAGATCGTTTCCCAGTCTCTCACTCCCCAGATCCTGGAATACCAGCGCATCCAGGCGCTCAAGGAGATCGGAAACCACGGCAATCTGATCATCAGCGGCGGAAGCGGCGTGACTCCCCTGATCCAGATCCCCTCGAAGAGGTAGGCTAGCTTCTGAAAATAGCCTCAGGACACATTCCCCGCTTTTGGGATGCAGGCATGGAAAGAGCCCCCGACTCGTAGGGGCTCAAGGGCGACAGGAGGTCCAAACTCCAAGGGAAGAGCCCCCTGGAGGGGGCTCTTCCTGTTTAAAGATATTGTTAAAACAATACTTACAAAGAATATCAAAAAAGAAACCAGGCCTGTCGATCTCCGACTCCTCCGTTCGACATGTAGGTAGATGGGGTTGGCACCCTAGATCACGGAGACTCAGATGAGAAAGCTCAAAATCATCGAACACATCTCGCTGGACGGCGTGATCCAGCACTCCGCCGATGGCGGCTTCCCCTACGCCGACTGGACCGCGCCCTATCGGACCCCCGCTGGCCGGGACGTAGTCCTCGCCGCGCATGGCGAGAGCTTCGATCTGCTGCTGGGCCGTCTTACCTACGATCTCTGGTCGGGCTTCTGGCCAAAAGCGCCGAGCAGTCCGATGGGGGACGGCCTCAATGCGGCAACGAAATATGTCGCGACCCACCGTCCGGAAAGCCTTGAATGGGGCCCGTGCGAGGGCCTTGGACCAGACATCGTCGAGGACATTCGCCGCATCAAGGCGCAGGACGGCACGGACCTTATCCTTTGGGGTAGCTCCACGCTGACATCGATGCTGCTCGAACATGGGCTTGCGGATGAAGTCCTGCTGATCGTCTATCCGGTCCTGTTGGGCACGGGGAAGCGCTTCTTCGCGGAGGGAACCCCGGCACGCTCGTTCGAGCTCGTCAGCACGAATGCATTCCCGTCCGGCATCATCCTCAATGCTTACAAGGTCGCCGGGCCTTTGAAGGCCGGATAGTTCTTGGATCATTAGAGGACGCCTCCGAGATCTGCGATACCGAAGGCAGTCATGCTTGTTCCCTTTCTGAGGTTGACCCTAAAATGTAATAAACACAAATGTGCGGGCCTTTTTACACGCATGACCTATGAGTGGGAATAGCATCTCCCGGTCAACCACCGAAGGATGCTTATGACCATTGATCTGAAGGTGTACACCAATTGCGACGACGCCACGATCGTGTGGCGGACGGACAAACGGATCCCTGGATGCCGCGGCTTCGCCCTCCGCCGTCAGGCCAAGGATGCAGGTGGCAAGATCACGGACTCGGTCGTGGAGACCTGGGTGGGGTTCGAGGGTGACCCGAAGGCCCAGAGCGGCCTTCATCAACCGAGTACCGTATGGCCCATTCAGCGATTCCTCTGGAGCGATTACTTCGCCGATGGGTTGAAGGTTCGATATCAGGTGGTACCGATGTTGGGGTCTGCGGGCGCGTTGAAGCCCGCTCCGGTATCGGCCTGCAGTCCATGGAGTGAGTGGGTCGAGGTCGGTACGGGCCAGACCGAAGGCTTCGACGCCTATTTCAACCGAGGGATCGTGGCTTCCCAGTGGGTGGCTCGGGATCTTTCCATGGATCAGGGCGGACCCCAGGCCGTTCTCAAGAACAACATCCTCGACCCCAAATCTCCACTCCGTCAGGAGCTTGGCGGACGCCTGAGGATGGCTTTGCTGGATCTCCTGACGACCTCGAACAAGGCGGGTGAGACGGTGTATGCCGCTCTCTACGAACTGAACGACCCAGAGCTGATTCCTGCCGTCGAAGCGTTCGGGAAGCGATTCAACTTGATCCTGGCCTCGGGTGCCTTCAAGAGCGGCGAACCGGATGAGAATGCGACAGTCCGGAGCCAGCTGAAGAAATCCAAGACCGTCACCGTGCATGACCGCCTGGTGAAGAGCCCTCACTTCGCCCACAACAAGTTCCTCGTGTTCTGCGACAAGAGCGGGAAACCCGTCCGGCTCTGGACTGGCAGCACCAACTGGACGGTGAACGGGCTCTGCACGCAAGTGAACAACGGCCTCCTCATCGAGAACGAAGATCTCGCGGCGGGTTACAAGAAGCGCTGGGATGAGCTCCTCGCGGCCGGGGACGGGTACCCACCCTCCCTGGCTCAGGATGGATCCACCCCAACCAAGGCCTCTGGCTCCGGGTGGCAGGCCACGGCCTGGAACGCCCCTACCGTGAACCTCGTGGACCTGGCGGATGCTCGTCGCCTCATCCAAGGGGCACGGCAAGGGGTGCTTTTCCTGATGTTCAATCCCGGGCCGAAGGGCACCCTCCTGAACGACATCCTGGCGCTCTCTCAAGAGAACCTCTTTGTCCACGGCGTGGTGAACCAGGACCCGGGTGGCAAGACCCCAATCCTCACCTTCCATGATCGGGGAACGGCCATGGATGCGGCACCGGAAGCCGTGATTCCGGCCCCGATCAAGGACGCCATGACGGGCTGGTTCAAGGATGAGTACCGCGGCGGGATGGTGATGATTCACAGCAAGGTGGTGGTCGTCGATCCCTTCGGATCACATCCAGTGGTGATGACCGGGTCCCACAACCTCGGGCCCAAGGCCAGCAGCAAGAACGACGACAACCTGATCCTCATCGAGAACGCGCCTGGCCTCGCCGCGGAATTCGCGGTGAATGTCTTTGGGGTGTTTGGTCACTACAAGTGGCGTCACAACCAGGCGATGGCGAAGAAGAGCGGGGCAGGGGCTAAGTCTGTGCCTCAAGGAACCAAGTGGAAGGGACTCCAGGACAACGACACATGGCAGGACGGCTACTACGCAGGTCCGAAGTTGCGAGAGATCGGCTTCTGGTTCGGAGAACATGTCCCCGAGGGGCCCGTTCCCGGAACGCCGACCCATGAAGCGCTGACGAACCCTCCGATCTCGCCTGCGACGACGGCGTCAAAAAAGGGAAGTCGTAAAGCCCCTCGGAAGAGGACTGTTAGGAAGACCTCGAAGAAGGTTTCCACGGCCAAACGGGCGCCGAAGAAGACCAAGACCCGTCGCTCTGCCGCGAAGGCCAGAAAGCCCAAGACGAGTAGAAAGGCCTAACCTCAATTCGGTCGATAAGGAGCTTCGGGGGATTGGACAGCCTGCCGCAATACCGGGGTTTTGGTGACGTGATCCCGATTAGAACCCCTCACTGGAGGGTCCGGTCAAAAAAGGCCGCTAGGTCAATGCCCAGCTTGGCCAGAAAAGCCGTCCGGTCAAATCCAGGAGGATTGGCGCCGATGTCGCCGTCGGGTGTGGGAATCGGCTGGCTCGGGGTATCCAAGAACGCAAAATGCCAGGCATTGGGAACCCGGCGTAGCTCCGCCCGGGGCATGTTCTGGGCGATCCATTCCGCATGAAAACGGGGCACCAGGAAGCGGTCGCTTTCCGCCTCATAGATCACTGTGGGCACCGTTATCCTGGCCAGGGATTCTGGGGTTAAGACGACTCCGATCGGAGCCATGGCCACCACGGCGCGGATCCGCCGGTCCTGCAAAGGGCCGTAGGCCGGAGCAGGTGCGGCCGGAGGTGCCGCGGCGTGCGGCGATCGGCCCTGTCCGGAGAAGATCGGATCTTCGGCAGCGTGTTCCTTGAAGTGCTTGACGAGTCTGGCAATATCCGGTGTCCCGCCCGCGAGGGCCAGGACGGTGTAGCCCCCCGCCGAATGCCCGACCGCGCCGATCCGGGGACCCTTGGCATCGCGGGCGATGCGGTCCTTCCATTTGGGATCGAGCAGCAGAGCGTCGATGACCCCGCTGACCTGGCGTGGCCGAACGTCGAAATAGCGAGCAGGGCTCTCCTGCAGGAGCGAACTGTCCTGCCAGTTGTCACCCGGGTGGCGGAGGGCCGCCACGAGGTAGCCTGCCCGAGCCAGCGCCTCCGCCAGACTGCTATGGCAAAGCTCCGATCCGCCCATTCCATGGCTGAGGACGATGAGTCCCTTCACCGAAGGGTCCGGCGGCGCCTGGATGGCGACGTGGAGCACGTACGGACCCATGGCGACGCGGCTCGGCGTCGTTTGGGTCGGGTAATAGAGTGCCACGATCGTGCTGGGGTCATCCCGGGTGGCGCCGGGAACCACCATTTGCGCCCATCCGGCCTGGGCTGCCAGAATCTTGGTCGTGACGAGCAGGCCGGATAGCCAGATCAACAGCTTGCGGGTACAGGTCTTCATGGTGGTCCTCCTTAGAGCAGGCATGGATGGGTGGTGCAGGGACCCCGTCTCTGGCCCCGGCTATTGAGGTGGATGGTTTTCAGCCCAGGATCTTCTTTAGCTCCGCCACATGGGCCCGGAAGGCGGTCCTGCCCGCGGCGGTGAGTTGCAGGTAGGTTCGGGGCTTGCGTTGCACGAAGGTCTTCTCCTGGGTCAGGTAGCCGACCTCCTCCAGCTTCAGGAGGTGCGCGCCCAGGTTGCCGTCCGAGAGTTTCAGGAGCGTCTTCAGGTGAGTGAAGTCCACCCGCTCTTCGGGGCCGAGGGTCGCCAGTGCCGACACAATGCGCAGACGGATGGGCTGGTGAATAATCTCGTTGAATCCAGACACCGTAAGCTCACTTCCAGCGCAACTGGACGTAAAGGCCTGGCACGAACAGGCCGCCACCCCCGAAGACCGCCATCCACAGCATGAAGTCCTTGGGCGGGAGCCAATGCCATCCGGCAAAGGTGGCGAGGGTCACCCCCAGACCGATGAGGCTGAGAATTGAGCTACGCAGCCAGATGCCCAGCACCACGTAGCCCAGCATAACGATCGTCACGATCACCACCACACGGGCGCCCACCGTGGGCAGAGGCAGCAGCCACCCCAGCACCTCGGCATAGGCGATGATAGCGGTCCAGAACAGCAGGATTTGCAGACCGAGCTTGCGCCCCTGCGCGCTTTGGACCACGGGGCGCCGCTGTTCGGCGATGCCCAGACCCAGGGAGCAAGCGATCCCCAGGCTGACCAGGACCGTCCAGACCAACCCGATGCCATGGCTGAACAGGTAAGAGGACCCAAAGCCTGCGACCCAGACCAGGCCCCACGTCATGAGGTGGGAACTGAATTGGGACGCGGCCAAGGTCCGGCGCATCTGCCTAGCGGTGAAGTCGATGTCCGCCAGGGATTCGCGGGCTTCTGCTGGGGTGATGTCGGCCATGGTTGTCCTCAAATCTTGCAGGGCGGTTTCTGTCGTTCGCAGGCTGAAGAGTGGAATACACAGACTACTCTGTAAAACAGAGTAGTCTATTCGCTTCGAACGTCAATCCCTTCGGACGAAATAAGCCCGGCGCCCTGAGTTACCGGCAAGGCTAGCCTGGCCGCCTGGTTTGGCATCAGCCATCCTCGACGCCAAAGTGAGCCCATATCTAGCGCGGTTGGCGGGCAGTAGCGAATGATGGGCCGAACCAGTCGTTCAACCCGGACCCTACCTGTCCGATCTACTGAGAGTCGAGCACGGCGCTCTTTGATTGCCTGGATTCCGCCATCTGCTTGATCAAGGCGTTCCGCTTCAACATCAAGGCCCGCATGTGGGGGACCAGGATCCAACGGTCCGGCAGCCAGCTAAGAGGAGCAAGGGGTCCGCAGAGGTCGAAGGTATCCCGCATGAGCGTACCTCCCTCCACCGCCTCGAAGACATGTTCATGCTCGAACCGCTTGAACGCCCCCTTGAGCATCTGGTCCTGGAAGCGATGGGGGCGTTCCAGGGCGGTGATGCCGACGGTCATGCGCTGCCGGATCCCAAAGTGCTTGGCTTCCCAGGTGACGAACTCGTAGAGGCCAATGCGGCCAGCGGGCCGGCCGCCCACGATCTTCTCGCCGGTGTGGTCCATGGATCCTTGATGAAGGTCGAGGTCCAAGGAGAGGTCGAAGCAGACCTCCGGCGGCGCGGCGATAAAGGTCTCAAGCGTAAAGGTGGCCATGGGGGCTCCTAGGACAAGGTTTGATGTCGCAGCGCCAGGCCGCGGGAAAAGGGAAGGGGCTCGAATCCAAAGGCCCGGATGAAGGGGGCGTTGTCGCAGGTGCTGCCGAGTCGGAGCATGCGGAGCTCATCTCGGGTGATTGGGCCACGGCCGATCAAGTCCGTCGCATGGGCCACGAGGTTCATGGCCCATGGAGGAACTAGGACACCTCGGATATGACCGCCAGCGAGACGATCCAGCACTTGGCGGAAGGTCTGAGCCTCCGCGCCACCGAGGTCGAAGGTTCCGGAGGGCTGATCGCTCTCAAGCCAGACTTGCGCGGCGCGAACAAGATCTCTCACATAGAGGGGCTGGATCCGCATGGCGCCGCCTTCGGGTAGGGGGACGAGAGGCAGATGGGTCAGACGCTCGAAGAAGGCCATGGAGTGGTCCCCTGGCCCGTAGACGAAGGAGGGGCGCAGGATCAGATGGCGGATCCCGGAACGCTCCAGGTTTTGGTCCGCTGAGCGTTTGGTCCGCAGGAAAGGGGTCGGCGCACCGTCCGCGGCTCCAAGGGCACTGATCTGGAGGATGGAGCTGATCCCATGCTCCTGTGCCGCAGCATGAAGACGGATCGGGACTTTCGCTTGGACGGCTTCAAAGGTTGCGGCGCCAGTCTCACGGATCAGACCTACCGCATTCACGATCACTTGATGACCTGCGAGGGAGGGCAACCAGGTTTCGGGTGTCATCCAGTCGCCCTCGAGCCAGGTCACACCGGGGCGCTCTGGATGCGGACGGGTCGAGGGCCTTACGAGGGCCGTGACGTCATGCCCGCTGGCGCAAAGACCTTCCAGAAGGTGGCCGCCAATGAAGCCGGTTCCCCCGGTGAGGAAGACCTTCATCGAACCTCCAGGAGGTGGCCGCGCCCAAAGCGGTACTCGATGGGAGCGATCTCGAAGACCAGCTCGAGCTGTATCCCGGTGAAGCTATCCAAGTAGGCCAAGTGCTGATGTCGGACTTTCACCGGCCGGGCGTGCCAGGCGGACTCATCGCGCTGAATGGGGATGGCGTTCACGCGCCCGCGGCTTGCTGATGCGAGCCCGCAGGGTTTGTACTTCAGGAAGATCTCCGCCTCGGCAAGTGTCCCAAAGGGTGATCCCGCAGCAAGCAGGGTCTCCTGGTCCGAGTTGAGATCCAGCTCAACGTCGGCGCCTGGGACTTCGACTCGGACGGAGGTGACAGGCGTTGTGTCCGTCACCAGGATCCGAGCGGTGTGGAATCGGAAGTCCGAGAAAAGATTTCCTGCCATGGTCAGGAGTCGTCGGTCGCAGTCGCTACGCAGGAAGTAGAGGCCTTCCTGCTCGCCCTGTGGGGTAAGGGCTTTCGCATAGATGCGGTAGCCCACATGCCAGTAATCGAGCCCCAGGAAGGCGGGCAGGCCCTGAGGTCGCATGGCCTCCATGCGGGCGATGACCGTATTGAGGAAGGCGAATCCGCCATAGGTGACCGGATGTAGTTCCGGTGGAAGGAGTGAACGGACCTGGGCCTCGGGGACTCGATGGGTGACGAGCCAGCACCGGCGGATGAACGACTGCATGGGGAGGGCGTTCTTCAGCATGGGAGCCTCAGAGCAAGTGACGGAAGAGGAGGAAGAACAAGGCCCCACTGCCGTTCAGCGCGAGCATCCAGCAAGCGAGGGTCTTCCAGAGGGCGACCCCCAGGCTTTTCAGCTGACTGGCAAGCGCGAGGGCCATCACGACATTGCTGGCCGCGACCACGCCTGCGTTCACAAGACCTGGATGACGGAGAGACAGGATCAAGTTGGCCACCGCCCCCAGGGCGAGGACGCCTTCTCCATAGGCCATGGTCACGAGACAAGCCTGGGCGAGCACTTTGGGGTGCTGCCGCGTTGCGAGGATGAGCATGGGCCCGAGCACGCACCAGCCGAGTCCCGACGAGAGCGCGAGCCAGAGGGCCGAGCCACGCGGATCCCAAGGCAACACCCGGGCAAGGGAAGCGCCATAGAAACAGGAACCGATCACCGCGATGGCCGTGAGCGCCGACCAAGTGGCGACGGGCCAGGCGGGAGCCGCGGCAAAAGCTCTCAGGGTGCGGCGTGGGTGGAGAAGGCTGGTGAGGAGGGTCGGCATGAGGCACTCAGGCAGTGGAGAGAGAGGGACGAGCAGTCGCGTGATGGACCATTCGGAGGGCAGACCTTCGGCACGCGGAAGTGGGATCACGGATTCAGGCGGGAGGGGAGGAGGTGTTAGCGGGCCGGTTCCGGCTCGAGGACGGTGGACAGCAGGTCGATGGCCGCGGCGCGGACGGGGCCCATCAGAGGCAGCTTGGAGAGCTTCAGCGCCGAGACGAGAACGGGCAGGCTCTTGTCGAGCAACTTCAAGGTCCGGGCCTGGCCTTTGGATCGGTCGTAGATCCAGAAGAGGATCAGCCCCATCTGGTACATCCAGAGAAGGCGGGGCAGGTGGGGTTGGAGATCCTTTGGCACCTTCACGTCGCCGCCACGGACCGCCTCCTCGAAATGGGCGATAGCCCTATCGCGAATGGCCTTCGTGTGGGCGCTGAAGGGGGATAGGGAATGCTGGGGGTCTGCCGCGTTCCGGAAGAGCGCCCCCAGGACCGCCCGGTTGGGACCGAACTGCTCGAAGCGGAGCTGGAGCACTACCCGGACCCGAGAGGCCAGGTCCTTGTGCTTGGTCATGGCCTCCGGGATCAGGTCCTGAAGGGTGTCTTGGCTCTCCTGGTAGAAGGCCATGACGAGTGCCTCCTTAGAGTCGAAGTGGTAGTAGGTGGACCCCAGGGACATGCCCGCGGCCTGGGCAATGTCCCGCATGGTGGTAGCGTCGAAGCCCTTTTCCCGGAAGAGTTTGAGTGCCCCCTCCAGGATGCGGGCTCGGGTTTCTTCGGCTTTGGAGCGGGTGGGTTGGGTCATTTTTGAACCTGTTCAAAAATAAGCATGGGCGGGAGGGAGGACCCGCGCAAGGGTTTTTTGAATGTGTTCAAAAATGATTCTGCGCGAGTCTGTCCCACATGCCCACGCTCCCTCAGCCAGAGATGGACATTGGGAAAGGTTAGGTCCCTCAACCTGTCAAATCCCTGGTGGACCGCTCGCTATTCAAGGTTCCGAGCCCGGCGCCCGATAGGAAGGAGATCGCAACCTGCCATAGGCGCGCCGGAGGCTCGAGAATCTAACCACTCCCCAAGCCAACGCTTCGACGCCCTCCTGCTTTTGTCCCACCGCTGATTTTTCTCTGAACGCCCAGGGGAAGGAAAGTCCCCTGATTTTGCAAGGGTGACCTTGTAGAATGAAGACTTCCGAAACATTGGAGCCCCACCGCTTTCGCCGGACCCAGGGTTCTTCCTCGCTTCGAATCTGGAGAATCCTGTGCCCCGATTTGGTACCCGGCTGTGGTTGGCCTTCGGCTTCTTGGCGATGGCGTCGGTCGCGCAAGCTCCCGCAATCTCTCCTGGCGGCCCCGGTGGGCATGGCCACCATCTTAAGATCGCCGTGACGGCGCCGACCGCGGCGACCTCCGGGGATGAGGGCCTTCAGGCGGGTGTCCCGGAAGTGTCGGGTGAGACCTACGCCTGGTCCATCGTCAACGGGACGATCCTGTCAGACCCCCACCAAGCGGCGATCACCTTCTCGGCCGGTTCAGCGGGGGCGCTCCACCTCCTGTGCGCCGTGCAGGACGCTGAAGGAAGTCAGGGGGACGGCCGTCAGATTGTCCATGTCGAGCATGCGCCGGAGATCACGAGCTTCACGGCCTCGCGCCCCATCATCACGGTAGGCTCCTCGGTGACGCTCACCGTCGCATTCCGCTGGGGCCAGGGGACGCTTGATCCCGGGATCGGGTCGGTGAGCAGCGGCCAGGTGATCACGGTCCAACCGGCTCAGACCACCACCTATGTCCTGACCGTCACCAACGCGTTGGGGAAGGCCGTCACGGCCTCTCAGACTGTCACGGTCGTCCCTCCGCCAGATGCCACCCTGACCGCTCCCTCGGCCGTGACCGCCGGGGTTCCGGGCTTCCTCGCCTCGGTGCCCTCTGTGCAGGGGTCCACCTACGCCTGGAGCCTTTCGAACGGCACGATCACGTCCGCGACGAGCCAGAATCAGATCGCTTTCACACCTGGGACGGTGGGTAGCCTTTCTCTCACCTGCACGGTGACCAACGCCGCGGGCGATTGGGCCACAGGGAAGCAGACGCTTCCCGTGAGCGCACTCCCCGTGCTCTCGAGCTTCACGGCTGCCCCGGTTCTCGTGACGCGCGGGACCAGTGTGGCCCTCACGGGGGTCTTCTCGGGAGGAACCGGGAAGGTGGACCCAGGCGTCGGCCTGATCCAGAGCAGCCAGGCGATCTCCGTGACGCCCCTCGCCACCACGACCTACATGCTGACCGTGGACAACGGCGCAGGGGGTGTGGTGACCCGTACGGGCACCGTGACGGTGGTCCCGCCTCCCGATCCCACCATTACGGCTGCGCCTGTCGAGACCCAAGGAACGGCCGGCGAGCTGGCTTCCGTGCCCGATGCACCGGGAACCACCTTCGTCTGGTCCCTCGCGGGTGGGACGATCACAGCAGGACAGGGCACCCATCAGATCACCTACACCCTTCTCAATGGCACCACCGCGACCCTTCAGTGCGTGGTCACCAATGCAGCTGGGACTGCTGCGACCGGCACGACTTCTCTCCAGCTGGTGGCGCCTCCCGACGCCACCCTCACGGCGCCTTCGATCGTTACCAGCGGCCCGGCGGGGTTGGCGGCCTCTGTGCCCGACCAACCGGGATGCACCTTCCTCTGGAACCTCACCGGAGGAACCCTCACGGCCGGAGCCGGGACGCACGCGATCACCTTCACGGCGGATGTACCCGGGACCCTGCATCTCACCTGCCTCGTCACGAACGCGGCTGGGACCGCCACGACCGGCGCCCAGGACATCCAGGCGGTCGCGCCACCCCTGATCCAGGATTTCCTGGCGACGCCTTCGACCATCACCACCGGGCAATCCGCGACGCTCTCCTTTGATTTCACGGGCGGCACGGGGGCCCTCGATCAGGGCGTCGGGCCTGTTCAATCCGGCGTGAGCGTCCAGGTCAGACCCACGGTCACGACCACCTACACCCTGACGGTGACCAACACCGCGGGAGCCGTGATCACCCGGGCCGTGACCGTCGTGGTGAATGCGGCTGGCCCGGGGTCCGTGACCCTCAAAAGCCCCAGCCTGATCCGCCTGACGCTTGCTGGGCAGTATCAGTTCCTGGCGTCCATCGTGGGATCGGGAGGCCATGGTGGACCCGCGCTGCGAGGATTGGCAGCGACATCGACCACGCCTCAGCCGAAGGTGCTGTGGTCCGTCCAGGAAGCGGGGGGCGGGACGATTGACAGTTCCGGCTTCTACACAGCGCCCATGACACCCGGCACCTACCATGTGGTCGCCACGAATTCCTTGGATGCCACAAAGTTCGCCGTGGCGACCGTGATGGTGATCGCGCCGAATCCGGCGGTCTCCCTGAGCGTCACTCCGTCTAGCTCGAGTGCATCGGTCGGATCCCCCGTCACCCTGGTGTCGTCTGTCCAGGGGACCTCCAACCAGGCCGTGGACTGGGTGCTCCAAGGACGCCTAGGGGCCACCCTCTCGCCTCAGGGGAACCAGGCCGTATTCCAGGCATCTGTCTCGGGCGCCTACACGATCCGAGTCACCTCTCAGGCCGATCCCAGCAAGTCGGTGGAAGCCTTCATCAATGTGAATGATGCGGGGGCGCCCACCATCGGCGCCTTCACCGCCAGCCTGACCTCCATTCCAGCTGGAGCCGCCACCACCCTGAGCTGGTCCGTGACCGGCGCGACCACCCTCACGGTGGACGGCCTGAATGTGACGGGCCAGACCAGCGAGTCGGTGAAGCCGACCTATTCGTACGACTACTTGCTTGTGGCCTCAAATGCCCAAGGTGCCTCTTACGCGCAGGTCCATGTGGATGTGCAGGCGCCCACCATCCAGCTGTTCATGGCGGATCAGGCGAGTGTCCCGGTGAATGGCACGGTTAACCTGACCGCTTACTTCTTTAACGGGCAAGGTCAGGTCGACCAGGGCGTGGGTCCCATCACCAGCGGCGTTCCGGTCCAGGTGAAGCCGAACGGCAACACGACCTATACCCTGACCGTGACGAATGCATTGGGCGCTTCTGTTCAATCCACGCTCAGCGTTCAAGTCACGGTGCCGGGGGCGATTGAACTTGGTGGCCCAATGGCGATCAATTCGAATTACTACGATTTCCAGTCGGCACAGCTTTACGACAGTCGCGTGTTGTCCTTCTTTGGGCAATCCACGCAATCCAACCTCTACAACCCTGTGCACGCCATGTCGACGATCGCTGCTGGTGTCCCTGCACTGACCGCTCCAGGTGGGAGGAGATACCCCGCGTTCACGGTCATGACGGATGGCCGGCTCCTTCTGGGCGGCGGGTATTCAAATGGCTATGGCGCGCCCACTACCTCGGACTGGGCCATCTTCGATTCCGCTGCCAACACCTTCACCTCCGTCGCGGGCCCTCTCGCTGAAGGGCACACGCTTGTTTCGCTGCTCGACGGGCGTGTGCTGCTTTCTAGCGGTATCAGTGGTCGCACAAGCACTGGCTTGCCCGCGGCTCCATCAGGGTCCTTCGTCTTCGATTCCACCAAGGCGGATGGAAATCCCGGGCAATGGCAGACTGTGACGGGTGACATCGGGATCGCTTGGGGAACCGGTCAAGCAACGCTGTTGGCGGATGGCCGCGTGCTCTTGTCAGGGGGTAGGACCTCCACGGGGATAGGGACCTGGTCCTACGATCACCTTGTTGGGCTTTTCGATCCAGCTCAGAACAGCATTTCGATCATTGGGAAGTTGGACGCTTCGTTCTACCCATCCTGGCCCGACTTGGATGCTTCCTCTGGCATGGGCACCAATCAATTGGCCTTGCCGAATGGGAAGGTGCTGTTCATGGGTCAGGCCACCGGTTCTTGGATCTCATGGGCGTTTCCTGCTGCGATCTTTGACCCGGCCACAAGCCAGCTGACACGCCTTCAGGGCCCCCGCGCCCGCGTGGTCCTCGATCAACCCCAGATGCTCCCGAATGGGTTGGTTGTGTTTTTGGGTGACTCCATCTTTCCCGGCACCACGGATGCTCAAGTCTACGATCCGATCCGGAATGCCTTCTATGTGCTGGCCCAGACCCTGAACATGACGACCTGGTATCAGACCCAGCAGTCCGCTCTGCTCCAGGATGGGCGGATCTTCTGGCCCGGCGTTTCGAGTTATGACTCGGCTTCAAGTACCTATTCGCCAGGTACGACCCATCTCTTCACCTACCCCTTCGATCTGACGATCACGCCTTGGACTGCCACCACCAATGTGGGGATCCCGGTTCAGTTCAAAGCCACCACCAAAGATGGCAGACCGGTTACTTGGTCGGCCGCGAGCGGAAGCATCGATGCGGCGAGCGGGATCTTTACGGCCAACACGCCCGGGATCTATAGCGTCACGGCAACGGACGATACTGGGCGGACAGCGCAGGCGAAAGCGGTTGTTCTTCCGGCGCCCACGATGGCGGTCACGCCCACCCAAATCACTTTGGATCCTGGTGGCGTCTATGGTTTCAGTGCACACCTTGCGAACACCCCCATCCAAGCTGTGAGTTGGAAGGTGGTGGAAGGCGCTGCGGGTGGAACGGTCACGGACCAGGGCCTGTATGTGGCTCCAACCACATTGGGGACCTACCACCTCCAGGCCTACAGCCCCATTTACCCAAGCGCGACGGCCGTAGCGACCATCACGGTCGCCCAGCCAACTGGCAGTGTGCTGGGGGTGCAGGTCAGCCCTTTGGCTGCGACGGTCTTGGTGGGTGGGAACGCCGCATTCAAGGCTGTTGTGGCGACCACGACGGGTCCGTCTTCCAATGTGACTTGGCAGGTTTATGAAGGAGCTGCAGGAGGCACGGTCCAGGCCGGAGCCTTGGGATATGTTCGTTACCAAGCCCCTTTGACGGCTGGCACCTATCATTTGCTCGCCATCAGCAATGCCAATCAGTCCGTCATGGCCATGGCGACCGTCACAGTAGTCTCCGCAGACGGTTCTGGATCGGGAGGGACTGGTGTTCCCTCCACACCTCCCGTAAGTGTCAGCGTCTCTCCGCACGATGTTTCGATCACAGCCGGGATCTATCAAGACATCTCGGCGAATGTCAGCGGGGCCGCGGACACCACCGTCACTTGGAAGGTGGACGATGGTTCAGGGAACAATGTTGCTACCTATGCCACTGTCCAGAGTGGCGTTTTCATCGCCTCCAAGGCAGGTACCTATGTGGTGACGGCCACCAGTACCGTCGACTCGACTGCTAGCGATTTCGTCGGCATCACCGTTTCAAGCAGTGTTCAGACCCTGAACCCCACGCAGGTTCCTTTATCCCCCTCCATGAGGGGGTACACCGTCACGGCCATGAAGGACGGTCGAATCCTCATCGCGGGCGGCGAAACCGATGATGGCCAAGGCCACTTCACCGTATATGGGGCTTCCTACATCTATGACCCCGTCACGAAGGCCTTCACGGCTACCGGGAGTCTGATCCAGCCTCGGGCCTACCATCACGCGGTTCTGCTGGATGATGGCCGGATCCTCATCACCGAAGGTGAAAGTTTCTATGCGTGCCCTGCTGATCCTACCGGCACGCTCGGCACATGCACGCAGTACCCCCTGCTTCTTCATGAAGTGCCATGGGCCGAGATCTATGATCCGACCTCGGGGACCTTCCAAGCTCTTCCGGTGAGCGGCCGCAGCCCTTCTTCGTTCCAAAGGGCGGGTCTGATGAACGACTCTCACCGCGGCGGACAGATCCTGAAGATGGCCAATGGCAAGGTTATGGTCTGGGGCGGGTGGGGAGATTTCATGCACAGCGGCTACGACAACAGCAATCCGCAAAACCCGTTCTGGAGCTGGAACTATCTGGTCACCACCATCCCGGACTTCTTTGATCCAGCCACCAGCTTGTTTGCGCTGATCTCGGATCAAAACATTCCGAGCACGCCGACAGGAGAGCCCTTCTCGGCGCTTGCGAGTCTTCCGGACGGGCGCGTCCTGATAGCCGGAGGGTTGAATCCCTCTGTTCCACCTCCCGGCCAGGTCTCGGGTCCTCCTGCCGCCGATGTCTCGACTCGGATCTTTGATCCGAATGCGAGCACCTACATTCCTGGGCCGTCGCTAACCACGCCTCGGTGTGATCACACCGCGACCACGCTCAGCGATGGTCGAATCCTGATCGTGGGTGGAGCGACAACCTTCAATGGCCCGATGGATCTTGCCAGCTTCGATCCCATCCCCGGCCACTATTGGCAGGACACTCCGACTGCCGAAATTTACGATCCGGCTACTGGCGCGATCACTCCGACGGGTAGTCTCAATGAGTCACGAGCGAATCATGCGGCGGTCTTGCTTCCCTCCGGGCAAGTGCTGATCGTGGGAGGCTGGCATTACACCGGGAATGGCCAGCATACCTATCCACACACGACGGAACTGTATGATCCCGACACCGGCATTTTCACCGTGATGGATCACTTGGACTATGGCCTGGATGGGCCCATGCTCGTGCTGCAGCAAGATGGGAATATTTTTGTGAGCGGTACTGTCGAAGAACCCTTGGTAGGCTCGCTACCGGTGGGAGCAATTCGAAACAGTTTTCAAACATCAAATCTCCCCGGTCTTCCATTGTTGGCGGCAATGTTTGGAACCCTGAGTAAGCTTCCACCTGCGTTGGATTTCGTTAGCGTCAACCAAGGTGTAGAGCGGTATCTGGATGACGCTACTCAGAAAAGCGGTCGAACGGATCAAGGGCAAAAGACTTGGAGTTCAATGGTATGGAAAGGGGCAGTTCCCTTAATTGCAAATCGCCCTATCCGCTTTCACATATACATGAGAGATCTTGTTGATGTAAATAAAATTAGGATAAGAATATATAAATCTGATAATACGGATCTTTACAATAAAGATCTTGATATCAATCCATCAAGCAGCATGAATGAATTTGGCAGTGGGGATGGCGCAAATAACTCTGTTGTCATTCCATTAGATGAGAATCAGACTGCCCCACCTGCGGGCTCCAACAGTTTGCCTCTGACGCTCTATGTTGAACCGGATCCCCAGAAGCTATATATCAAGGATGAAGGCCTCCGCGGCAGCCTGATAAAGAGGATCCCCTTCACCCTCATTCAGTCGAGACCGATCAAGATTAATCTTGTCAAGCTTCAGTACTACAAGAGTGGCGCTACAGCCGCCTTACCCTACACGGCCGATCTTGCTACTTTTAGAACAAACCTAATTCGAGATATTCAACGATACCTTCCCGTATCGTATAATCAAATAGATGTCGAGGAAATTCAATTGGAAAAGGGTGAGTTTGCATATAAAGAATCTGACAATGGCAATCTTCCAATGCTGACAGACACACAGTGGGGTAGTGCGTTGACTCGCTTTAGGGACGCGGTAGGGTCCCAGGCCATTGCGGATGAATATTATATGGCCATCCTCGCTCGCCTGGATGGATTGACGGGTGGCCCCGGAGAGCTGGGGGTGAATGGTATCTCATGGCCTAATACGCATTTTTCTATTGCCCATACCGATCTTTTCTCCAACACAAATACAGAACTGTATGGTGTTCATGAGTTTGGGCATGATCTAGGGTTACTCCATGCTCCGTGGCCCATCGGGGTGCCAGATGCCGACCTAAGTTGGCCTGGATATAAAGGAACACCTGGTGACGTCAGATATAGTGGTGCTGGTATCGGTGTTCCAGGTTACGATTTTAAAAATAGAGCGAGAATAGATCTCATGAGTTGGGGCCAAAAAATTAAGGATATTATGTGCCACTACTCGGGACTTCCAACCTCACCCATCCCTTCGCCGGCGAGTCAAACACCTAACAACTATTGGATTTCTGACTATGATTTCCAGAAGGTGTTTTTATCCCTGGCCCCTGTCTCGGCTCAGTAGTCCATCCGGAGAAAACCATGCGTTCACTATCCGCCTCTCACGCCATTGTAGCTTGGGTTCTCGCTCTATCGGGAGTAGGGGTGAGCGCTGGCGATCCGCCATGGTCCAGCTCCCTAAGACTCATCGCCGTCAACTTGGGAGATTACTCTCGGAACATTCCTCCTCGGATCGTGGCCATTGACCCGACTGATGTTCGGAAAAAGATGGAATCTGGGAGCGAAGAAGGTCTTTGGATTTCGATGGAGAGCGTCAGTGGGAGAATCTATAAAATTCCTGCAATTCGTGAACATTTAGTTACTTCACTGGGAGGTGTTGAGGATAGATCCATCTATGGATATGTAGATGGTGATATTGAAGAAATCCAAGTAGTCCGTGTGTTTGATTCAAATGGAAATCAGTTGGCCGTTTGCACTTTTAATGATTCGATCCCAGAAGTACCATTAAAAATAATAAAGGAAAATTCAAGCAATTTTTATTTCACTTGTGATGAACAGCTCAAGTATGATCGTATGAAAAATATTAGTTTACTGCGTATGTGGAAAAGTCTCGATGGAGGTTTAACCTGGACAGCAGGGCCGCATACCTTGGCTCCCCTATTTTCCCATGAGGAATTAAAAACTTCAGTCAACCCCTGGATTGCAGTTGGCTTCCGTGTTGATGGTAAATTTATTCGAGCGAAATTCCCTTGGAGCGGGTGGTCTAAGCTGGCGATTCACTCGGACGGTCGAACCGAAGTTCTCTCTCAGGATCCCCTTCCCCCGGGGAATTCTTCAGAGATCTACTGGAGCCGACCGTAAACAGTTGATGTCCTCCCGGAAAACTAGGCCACGGATAATGTGAGCCCACCCCCCCTGGAGGACTCATTGAGCGCTGTGCGCCGAAGCCATGAGGTGTTGAGTGCCCACTCACTCTTTTTGCAGAACCTGCTCAAGGAAGTGTGCGGGGTCCTCAACAAATCGAGCAGCTTCAGACGTGCGCAAGGCTGCTTTCAAAGCCCTTGGTGTCGGTTCCAAGACCTCGCCTTCCTCTGAAACCAGCCGACATCCCGTTTCCTGAGCCAGCCAAAGGACTGCATCGGCAAAATGCATGTCAGGTTCGCGCAAATCAAACCGGGCCCGTACCTCACTCCTAAGTCCTACCTCGAGCCGGTTACCGTCGCAGGGCCCCCACCCCTGGATATCCTTGCTCCACCAGCTCGCGCCGCGCTCAAGGCGAGTGTCCAGGGCGCAGATGAGTTCATCGGAAATATGAGGGTGCCCATTCTCATCCGCGGCCTTCTGGAAGCCTCTGGATGGCTTCAAGGCCTCGCTGGGCACCAGATGAAAGGTTGACTGCCAGATCGCCATTCCGCCCCTCCTCTGACTTGTATGCTCGCTAGAGCACGGGTCGATGATTCGCGATGCTTCCATCGGCGAAAGCATCCAGGAAAGGTAGGCCGGTCGCTCGGTGGATGCCAGCGCAAATTCTTCGAGGGTAAAGGCTGGTTCAGCTTTAAGCCGGTGTTCGAGGCCTGAAGAAATTCCGACTCCATGGTTTCGGACGGGTGGGTCGGCACGACCCCTCGGCGCTGGAAGCCATCCAGCTCGGGCTTGATCAATGGCATGCCTAGCCTCGGAGCCGTCGGCGGATGCGATCGTTGTCCCTTTCCATTTTTTCATCCAGCTCGCGGAGTCTTTCTTCTCCGAATTCCTCCACAATCTGGTCTCGATAGAATTGCATTAAAGGCGGCCGCTGGCTCATAAGCTGAGAGTGCCCCAGTTTCCTGGGACCCTCTAGGTTTGGTAGGAGAGCAAGGATTCGAACCAGGGCCGGTTAGGTAATGTCCTTGAGTCCGTTCGAGTCTCGAAGCTCATAACTAAAAGGGTCGCCCAGTTGGACGACCCTTCGTTTTGGTAGCGGGGGCAGGATTTGAACCTGCGACCTTTGGGTTATGAGCCCAACGAGCTACCGGACTGCTCCACCCCGCGCCGGAATGGCAAGTGTAGCACGGGGGGAGTCAGTCGCAAGGGATAAGCGGTAGGCTGTTGGGGCATCTCCGGAGTGGCTATGAATTTCCGACGCTTGCGTCTCGTGTCCGCCGCGCTGCTGGGCCTGGCCTTGAGGGCCGGGACGCCGGACCACTGGTTCGACAAACCGCTGTCGCCGCGCATCGTGAGCTACAAGATCCAGGCGAAGCTGGATTGGCCAGAGAAGGCGCTGGCGGGGACGGAGACGCTTTCCTGGCGCAACCCGGGGAGCATCGCGGTGGCGGAGGTGCCGCTGCACCTCTACCTCAACGCGTTCAAGGGGCCGTCCTCCATCTACATGAAGGAGTCCGGCGGCCACGAGCGCGGGGACGCCATGGGGCCGGAGCGCCAGCTGGGCTCCTGGGGCTACTGTCAGCTGCTGTCCGTGAAGCTGGACGGCCGTCCGCTGGAGGGCCACGCGGGCGAGGATGAGACGGTGTGGTGGGTGAAGCTGCCGCGGCCTGTGGCGCCTGGCGAGACCATCACGCTCGACATCGCCTGGAACAGCCGCTTCCCCCGCGTGTTCGCCCGCAGCGGCTGGGCTGGCGGGGTGGACCCGGCGCATTCCAGTTTCCTCATGGGCGCCCAGTGGTTCCCCAAGATCGGCGTGCTGCTGGGCTCGACTTGGCACTGCGACGCCTACCATGGCAACACGGAATTCTTCTCCGACTTCGGCGTCTACGATGTGGAGATCAACGCGCCCATCGGCATGCGCTTCGCCAGCGTGGGCACCGGGCTCGACTACAAGGATCCCAAATCCAGCGCCGTGAGCGATGTGTGGCCGGACGCTTCTGACGCCAAACGCGAAATCTACAAGGCTCACGCGGAGGATGTCCACGATTTCTCTTTCGCGGCCAAGTTCGCGCTGGCCTGGGCGTTGGATGTGACGAGCTACCGGGGCGTGGAGGTCCGCTACTACTACGAGCCCGAGGTCGTGAACATGCTGCCCCGGCTCAAGAAGGCCGTGGAGGCAGGCCTGCGCTGGTCCGGCGAGTGGTACTACCCCTATCCGTACCCGGTGCTGACGGTGGTGGCGCCGCCCAGCGACGCCAGCGGCGCGGACGGCATGGAGTACCCGACCCTCATCACGGCGGGCACGCCCAGCTTCGACCCCATCGGTTTCCGCTTCGCGCCAGAGGTGACGGCGGTCCACGAATTCGGCCATCAGTATTTCTACGGAATGCTCGCCAGCAACGAGGTGGACGAGGCCTGGCTGGACGAAGGCATGAACAGCTGGTTCACGGCGCGGGCCATGGACCAGAGCTACCACGCGCTCCTGGAGTCGCGGCGCCTTTATGTGCCCACGGATTTCGGGGAGTGGGCGGGGTATTGGGCCAACACTTCCTCCGACCCGCTGAGCCGGAAGGGCTACCAGACGGAGACGACGAACAGCTACTTCGTCATCGCCTACGCGAAACCCACCATGGTGCTCAACCAGCTCGAAGCCATGCTGGGCAAGCCCGTGATGGACGATGTCATGCGCGCGTACACGAAGGAGGAGGCCTTCAAGCATGTGACGCGGAGCGATTTCAAGCGCATCGCCGAGCGCGTCTCCGGCCGTGACCTCACGAAGTTCTGGCAGGACTTCGTGGAGGGCACGGGCATCCTCGATTACCGCATCGCCCGCGTGGGCGCCCAGGATGTGAGCGAGGGCGGCTGGATGGAGAAGGACGGCAAGATGGTCTTCGCCGCGCCGCAGCCCGCCCCGCCCGGCCGCATCGGCTCCATCACGCTGGAACGGAAGGGCGACATCCGCGAGCCCGTCACACTCTGGGTGCGCCTGGAGAACAACGACGAGCGCCGCCTGCAATGGGACGGCCAAGACCGCTGGATCACCTACCGCTTCGACAGCCCTGTGAGGGCGGCGATGCTCGATCCGGACGGCAACTATCCGATGCTGAAGGACCGTCTTCACGCCAGCTACGCCCAGCAGCCCGTCCGCCGGGGCTTCCAGTACTGGTCGCAGCTGGTGTGGGGCGGCCTCACGGGCTTGATGCAGGCGGCCGGGCTCGGATAAGCCCTGAATCAGGGCGCCGCGTCGCCCATCTTCACTGAGGCCAGGTTCCCGTCCTTGTCCAGCTCGATGAGGATGGGGAACCAGGCCAGCCCGGCGGCCTCCCAGTCACCCCGTGACGCGGCGAACCAGGCGGCGCGGCCTTTGAGCGCGGGCAGGAGCGCCTCGGCCTCGGCCTTCATGTTGAGATCCAGTCCGGTCTCGCGGCCGTTCTGGTCGCCGGTGGCCGATGGGATGATCCACGCGGCGCCTGGGGGAACCGGGAATCCCGGCGGGCAGATCCATACGCGGCGCGCGCCCAGCTCGCCGAGCGTGGCGTCCTGGTAGCGGAGATCCGGGAGCTGCCAGAGGCGGAAGACAGGACTGGGGCCGCCGACGAGGCCGAGAAGGCTCTGCACGCCCACGAAAGTGTCAGGCGCTTCGCTGCCCTTCGCCCTCTTCAGCGCGGCGAACCGCGCGTTGTCCCGCTCGGCGATGGCGAAGCAGAGCGCGTGGCGCAAGGCCCAGCCCTGGAGGATGTCCGGACCGCCATCGAGCAGGCGGTCCTCGATGGCGGCCCGCTCGGCCCTCGGCAGCGGCGCGGTGCGGTCGCGGCTCCGCATCCAGGTCCAGAGCAGCAGGCGGCTGCCGCTGAGCTTGAGCGGCAAGCGCGCCGCGCCGCTGTCGGATGCGAGGAAGCCCCGCACTGCATCGGCTTCTTCCGCCTCTCTTGTGCCCTTCGCGAAGGGATTCGCGGGCAGGCCCGAACCCGTCTTCCATCGCGCCGCGGCGCGGAGCCATGCATAGGCTCGCGCGCCGCTTGCCACCTGGACCGGCGGGGGCAGCGGGGCATCGGCATCCAGGGCGGCGAACACGCTCTGCTCCGCGTCCGCGAGGCTGGGTGCCTCGGGCAGGGTGGCGACGGCGGCGGACGGGGCTTGGAACGGCGGCATCATGAGCGGCACGGCGGCTCCTGTGGATTCCGGTCAGAATGACCTTCCGGGTCCGGAATGGACACCCCATTTCTTTTCGGATGATGCGATGAACAGCACGGCTGTGATGAAGCCCAAGGACCGGCTGGTGGTGGCCCTCGATCTGCCGTCAGGCGCCGAGGCGCTGGCCATGGCGGATCGCGTGGGGCCCTTCGCGGGGATGCTGAAGGTGGGGCTGGAGCTCTTCTGCGCGGAAGGCCCCGGCCTCATCCGCGAGCTGCAAAAACGCGCGCCGGTTTTCCTCGATCTCAAGTTCCACGACATCCCTACCACTGTGCGGAAGGCGCTGGAGGCGGTGCTGCCGCTGGACCCCGCGCTCGTGAATGTCCATGCCCAGGGCGGCCCCGCCATGTTGGAGGCCGCGTCCCAGGCCGTCCGCCGCCACCGCGAACAGGGCGGGCGCACGGAGCTGCTGGCCGTCACGGTGCTCACCTCGCTGGGCCGAGAGGAATGGGCGCGGCTCGGCCACGCCGGGGATCCGTCCGAGAAGGCGCTGGATCTCGCGGAGCTTTCCGAGGAGCACGGCTGCGATGGCGTGGTGTGCAGCGCCTGGGAGGCGAAGCGCATCAGCGAGGTCTGCGGCGCCCACTTCCGCCGTCTCTGCCCCGGCATCCGCCCCAAGGGCAGCGCGGCCCAGGACCAAGCCCGCGTGATGGACCCGGCAACCGCTTTGCGCGAAGGCGCCACCTGGATCGTGGTAGGCCGGCCCATCACGGGCGCGGCCGATCCTGCCGCTGCGGCCCAGGCCATCCTCCGCGAGCTGGAGCAAGCGTGACGGAGCTGGGCACCCCGCTCGTCTTCCGGGCCTCGTTCACGCAGCGGGCCATGGCCTTCCTCATCTTCGCGGGTTCGTGGCTGGCGGGCGTGCGGGCCATCACGGATGTGGTGAAGCGGCTTCCGGGCATCCACTTCGCGCTGCAGGCCGCGCGGGCCGCGGATGAGCCCACCGGGTTGCTGTGGACGCTGTTCCTCCTCTCCTTCGGTGTGGCGGCTCTCGCGGGCGCGCTGCTGCTCTTCAGCCTGCTGTTTCTCCTGCTCGTGGAAGGCACGCTCATCACCCTGGATCCGGCGGGGCTCGTCGTGGACATCGTGGCCCTGCCCGCGCCCCTGGCCCGCAGACTGGGTGCGGGGCGCCTGGCCTGGAAGCGTGTGGCCTCCATCGACCGCAAGGGCTTCTTTTTCGTCCTCAAGGGCAACGCGGGCGGGCCCCCGGAGCCCGGCGAGCTGCTCGACCGCGACCTGCGCTTCCTATTGGTGGATCAGCTGGAGCGCCTGGTGCTGATGATCATGGAGAAGAGCCCGAACATCCGGATGGAGGACTGAGGGGGCCTACATCTTGGGCCGGGCCAGGTAATTTTCCGCGCCCTTCATCACGGCGGTGGGGCCATGGGCGGGCTTCTTCTCCCGGGCCTTGCTGCGCTTGAGGCCCCAAAGGCCTGCCAGTTCCGTGGCTTCGGGGTTGCCGGGGGCGAGGGCAAGGGCTTCTTCGAGATCGGCCTTGGCGTCGTTCATGCGCTCCTGCTTCTCGAAAAGCAGGGCGCGCTTCATGAAGCCCCAGAAGTTGCCGGGCTCTTTCGCGATGATCTCGTCGTACTCGGCCTGGGCTTCCACGAGGCGGCCCGTCTCTTCCGCCGCCTCGCCGCAGAGGATGTTGGTCACGGCGCAAAAGCCCAGCAGCTTCTTCTGCTCGGCGAACTCGGCGGGCGTGTAGCGGGCCGTGGCCTTCACTTTCTGGGCCTCGTCGTAGAGGTAGCGCAGGGCCTTCTCCGTGTGGCTGTCCTGCCGCGCGAAAATCTCGGCGTCACCGCTCTCGCGGTAGAAGTCGCGGCGGATGCGGCCTTCGGCCTTGTACTGGTCGTACATGCGGGTGCCCGGGTAGAGGGCGAGCGGGGACAGCTGAACATCGTGGGGGCGCGTGTCGCGCATGAGCTGGGCGGTCTGCTCGATGTCGGCCCAGGCCTCGCCGGGGATGCCGGTGATCAGGTACATGCCGATGTTCATGCCGATGCGGCGCACCAGCTCCAGCGCGCGGCGCACCTGTTTCATGTTCGTGCCCTTGTCCAGCAGCAGCAGCACGCGCTCGCTCCCGTGCTCCACGCCGAACTGCATGAACTCGCAGCCCGCGCGCTTCATGGCGACGAGGCGGTCCTCGTCCACGAGGTTCACGCGGCTCTGGCAGTTCCAGAGCGGGTGCAGGCCGGAGCCCTGGATGAGCTGCATGAGCGTGAGGATGCGGCCGCGGTTCGCCGTGAAGGTGTCGTCGCGGAAGCTGTAGTAGGTGATGCCGTGCTTCTCGCGCAGCAGCTTCATCTCGCGCAGCACCGCCTCAGGCCCGCGGAAGCGCACGGAGCTGCCCCAGAATTCCGGCGTGTTGCAGAAGTTGCAGGTGGCCGGGCATCCCCGCGAGGTGGAGAGGTAGGCCATCTGGCCCACATCGTCCAGGAAGTCCGCGTCGAAATGCTCGACGGGCGCGCCCATCACATCGAGGTCCTCCAGCACGGGCTGGCTCTCCGTGATGCCGCGCTTGTGGATGAGACCTGGCGTGCGCATCCAGAGGTCCGTGCCTGGCGCCGTCCTCAGCCGTTCCAGGATGCCCAGGAGGATGGGTTCGCCCTCGCCCTTCACGATGGCGTCCAGTTCGGGGCAGTCCTCGAAGACTTCATCCGCGAGATGCGTCGGATGCGGCCCGCCCGCCAGCAGGACGGCGCTGGGGCAGGCCTCCCGCGCCATGCGCAGCAGCTCGTAGCTGCGCTTGCGGTTGAAGGTGAACATGGAGACGCCGATGACCTGCGGCTGTTGCTCGCGGAAGTAGGCAAGGATCTCCTTGCGCGTCTTGCCCGAAAGGTTCGCCAGCCGGCACGGATAGCCCTTCGTCTTGAGCATGGCCTGCAGGAACCCCAGCCCGATGGGCAGGAAGGTCATCCACTCGTCCCCGAAACCGCTGCGGGGCGCGCTGTAGACGAGCAGGGTCGTGGGGTTCTGCGAGGACATGGACGGGCTCCGGCCCAAGCCTCCAGTTTAGGCCTTGGCACCCTGTAAAGACAGGCGAAATTGCCCAAATGCCGCGATAAACTCGGGGTTCTGGAGCGCCCCATGTCCGTCGCCGCCGAACCGGTCGTCAACGAAGCCCTGGCCCTGGGCCTGGGTTTGAGCAAGGACGAGTGGCAGGTGGTGTTGAAGCTGTTGGATGGCCGCACGCCCACCTATCCGGAGATCGGGATCTTCTCGGCCATGTGGAGCGAGCATTGCTCCTACAAGTCCTCGCGCATCCACCTCAAGAATCTTCCGACCGAAGGCCCCCGCGTGCTGCAGGGCCCTGGCGAGAACGCGGGCGTGGTGGACATCGGAGACGGCTGGGCCGTGGCCTTCAAGATGGAGAGCCACAACCACCCGAGCTTCATCGAGCCACACCAGGGCGCGGCCACGGGCGTGGGCGGCATCCTCCGCGATGTGTTCACCATGGGCGCGCGGCCGCTGGCGAACCTCAACTCGCTGCGCTTCGGGGAGCTGGACGCGCCGCGCATGAAGAGCCTCGTCAAGGGCGTGGCGGCGGGCATCAGCTTCTACGGCAACTGCATGGGCATCCCCATGCTGGGCGGCGACGCGGCCTTCGACGCCTGCTACAACGGCAACATCCTCGTGAACGCCTTCACGCTGGGCGTGCTGCGCGACGACAAGATCTTCCGCGGCTATGCCAGCGGCGTGGGCAACAAGGTCATGTACATCGGCTCCAAGACGGGCCGGGACGGCATCCACGGCGCGAGCATGGCCTCCGCTGAGTTCGGCGAGGGCAGCGAGGAGAAGCGCCCGACGGTGCAGGTGGGCGATCCCTTCGTGGAGAAGCTCCTGCTGGAGGCCTGCCTCGAGATCTTCGCCACGGACTGGGTCATCGGCATCCAGGACATGGGCGCCGCGGGCCTGACTTCAAGCAGCTTCGAGATGGCCAGCCGCGCGGGCACGGGCCTGGAGTTGCGCCTGGACCAGGTGCCCATGCGCGAAGAGGGCATGACGCCCTTCGAACTCATGCTCAGCGAAAGCCAGGAACGCATGCTCCTCGTCGCCAAGCCCGGGCACGAGCCCGATGTGATCCGCGTGCTCCACAAATGGGGTCTGGATGCTGTCGTCATCGGCGAGGTGACGGACTCGGGCCGATTCATCGGGAAGTGGCATGGCGAGACGGTCGTCGACCTGCCCATCCAGCCTCTGGCGGACGCGGCGCCGAAATACGACCGGCCCCGCCAGCGCCCGGCCTACCTCGATGCCGTGAACGCCGCGCCGATGCCTGCCGATCTCAAGGTCAACGAAGTCGAGCCCACGCTCCGCGAGCTGCTGGCCGCGCCCACCATCGCCTCCAAGCGCTGGATATTCGAGCAGTACGACGGCACGGTGCGCTCCAACACGCTGCTCCAGCAGGGCCGCGGTGATGCCGGCCTCATCCGCGTGAAGGACGAGCATGGCAAGGACACCGGCAAGGCCGTGGCCGTGAAGAGCGATTGCAACGGCCGCTTCGCCTACCTCGACCCCTTCTGGGGCGCGGCCCATGCCGTGGTCGAGGCCTGCCGCAATGTGTCGTGTGTGGGCGCCGAGCCCATCGGCCTCACGGACTGCCTCAACTACGGCAATCCGGAGAAGCCCGAGAACATGTGGACCTTCGAGCAGGGCTGCCTCGGCATCCGCCAGGCCTGCCTCGCGCTCAATGTGCCCATCGTCAGCGGCAATGTGAGCCTCTACAACGACACGGAAGGCGTGAGCATCTTCCCCACGCCCATGATCGGCGCGGTCGGGTTGATCGAGGATGTGGCGCCGCCGGTGGACGTGGACGCGCCCGATGCCAAGGCTCTGAGCGGCGCGGGCAACCGCTTCTGCGGCTCCGGCTTCCGCGCGGCTTTCGACGGCATCTTCCTCATGGGCGAGACGCGCGATGAACTGGGCGGCAGCGAATACCTGAAGCTCCGCACAGGCAAGGTGCAGGGCGCCTGCCCGGAGCTGCGGCTGGATGAGGAGCTGCGGCACATGCAGGCCGTGCGCGAGGGCATCCGCCTGGGCCTCATCCGCAGCGCCCACGACACCAGCGAGGGCGGCCTCGTGATCGCCGCGCTGGAGAGCGCCTTCGACGCAGGCATGGGCTGCCAGCTCATGCTGCAGAAGGGCGCGCTGCGGTTGGACAGCCTCCTCTTCGGTGAAAGCGCGGGCCGCATCGTCGTCAGCGTCGCGCCGGATGGCGAGGAGGCTCTGCGCACGCTCTGCGCCACCCACCGCGTGACCCTCGCCAAGATCGGCGTGACCGGCGGGAAGCGCATCACGCTCAGCGTGGATGGCGCGCCGTTGCTGGATGCGGATGCCGCGGAGTTGGCGAAGATCCACGCGACCTCATTGGAGCTGGCGCTCAACCGTTAGGCGTGGACACTGGGACTTGCGATACTAACTGTTTTTTCTGATTGTATCTCATGCCGTTCCTCCTAAGATCGTGTGGTCTTTCACGAGGAGGGACTCATGAAGAGCCGTTTGTTCGTCCCCATTCTGCTGCTCGCCGCCCCGCTCTTCGCGGGCGCTCCGCAGGCCCCCAGGGCCACGGCCGTTGACACCGCGCCAGCCGTGCCCCTGCCCGCGAAGGGCATGCACCGCTACATGGTCGTGCGGACCTTCCCGGCCGGTGCCCTGGATGGGCTCGACGCCGCGGGCAAGAGAGCGGTCAACAAGTGCAACTCCGAGCACGGCGTGCGCTGGGTCCACTCCTACGCAAACGCCGACAAGACGAAGACCTTCTGCATCTACGACAGCCCCAGCGAACAGGCGATCCAAGACGCCGCCACCGCGAACAAGATCCCCGTGGACTACATCGTGGAGATCCCGGTGGTGCTGAAGCCGCGATAGCGATGCCAGGCGGCCATCCGCGCGGGTTCTCCCTGGAGTACGCGCGGAACGGCCGCACAGGGATTCCAGGCCGGGCGTACACTGGCGGCCTCATGGAGGAGGTCTCATGCCGAAGTTCCGCCCCATCGCCCTCATGCTCGCGCTGCCAGCCTTGCTTGCGGCGCAGGCGCCCGCTCCGTCCGCGCCGGAAACCCAGGCTCCGGCCAAGCCCCATCACCACCGCGCGAAGTCCAAGGGCTTCGTGGGCTGCACCGCGACGAAGCTGTTCCACCGCCCCGACTGCGCGCATGTGGCGGACATCGAGAAGGCCGGCACCAAGGTGATGTTCACGAATCGCGCCGAAGCCGTCCAGGCGGGCTACAAGCCCTGCGAGGACTGCAAGCCGTGAGTTGAAACGCGCATCAAGGGGGGTACCCTACGGGCATCCTCCCGAGGTGCGCGATGGAATTGGACCGCCGTTCGTTTCTGGGCGCGTCGCTGGCTGCTGGGGCCGCCGCGTCGTTGAAAGCGTCACCTGCCGCGAAGAGCGCATTCCGGTTGGAGGAAGCCACGGTCGCCGATCTCCAGGCGGCCATGGCCTCCGGCCGCGCGAGCGCCGCGGGGCTGGTGAAGGCCTACACGGCCCGAATCCATGCGCTGGATGAGCGCGGCCCCTCGCTCCACAGCGTGCTGGAGCTGAACCCGGACGCCGCGAAGATCGCGACTGAGCTGGATGCGGAACGCAAAGCTGGCAAGGTCCGCGGGCCGCTGCATGGCATCCCCGTCCTCTTGAAGGACAACATCGACACCGCGGACCGCATGCACACGACGGCGGGTTCCTGGGCGCTCCATGACGCGCCCGCGCCAAAGCAGGATGCCTTCGTGGCCGCGCGGCTGAGAGAGGCGGGCGCGGTGCTGCTGGGCAAAGCGAACCTGAGCGAGTGGGCCAATTTCCGCTCCACCCATTCCATCAGTGGCTGGACGGGCCGCGGCGGGCTGACGCGCAACCCCTACGCCCTGGACCGCAATTGCAGCGGCTCAAGTTCGGGCTCTGCCGCCGCGATCGCGGCTAATCTCTGCGCTGTGGCCGTGGGCTCGGAGACGGACGGTTCCATCGTGAGCCCTTCCTCCATCTGCGGCATTGTGGGGCTGAAGCCGACCCTCGGCCTGCTGAGCCGCGCGGGCGTCATCCCCATCGCCCACAGCCAGGACACCACGGGGCCCATGACACGCACGGTGCGGGACGCGGCGCTGATGCTGGGCATCATGGCCGGCGCGGACGCGGATGATCCCGCCACCGAAGGAGCCAAAGGCCACATCCTCGCCGACTACACCAAGGGTCTGGATGCGAACGGCCTCAAGGGCGCGCGGCTCGGCATCCTCAAGAACTACATGAACCAGCATCCGGGGCTGGATGCCGTGATGGCGGAGGCCTTCGCCACCTTGCGCCGCCTGGGCGCCACGCTGGTGGAGGTGGAGCTGCCCATGGGCTACGAGGCCGACGAGCTCACGGTGCTGCTCTATGAGTTCAAGACGGATCTCCCGGCCTATTTCCAGAAGCGGGGCGGGGCGGTGAAGGATCTCTCCGATCTCATCGCCTTCGATGCCGCCCACAAAGACCGGGAGATGCGTTTCTTCGCGCAGGAGATCGTGGAGCAGGCTAACGCGAAGGGGCCGCTCACGGATGAGGCCTACCTCAAGGCCCGGGCGAACTGCCTGCGGCTCGCGCGCACGGAAGGCATCGACGCGGTCATGGACAGGAACAGCCTCGACGCCCTCATCGGCCCCACGGGCATGCCGGCCTGGATCACGGATCCCGTCTTCGGCGAGTACACGGGCTTCAGCGCGGCCACGCCCGCGGCCGTGGCGGGCTACCCGCACCTTACCGTGCCCGCCGGTTTCACGGGCGGACTGCCGGTCTCACTCTCCTTCATGGGCCGCGCCTGGACGGAGGCCACGCTGCTGAAGTTCGGCTACGCCTTCGAGCAGGCCACGAAGGCCCGCCGCGTGCCTCGCTTCATGCCCACGCTCCCTGTGAGGATGTGAAGGCGCTAGGATGATCAACCCTTGTCGGGAGCTTCCATGAACCTCGTCGCCGTCTTGATGTTCTCGTCATCGGTTCTGCTCAGCGCCCAGGCCGGGAAGGTGAGCCCGCGGGTGAAAGCCGCGGAGGCTTCCGCGGCGCGCGCAGAAGCCTCCGCGAAACACGCCAAATCAGCCGCAGCCCATGCCGAGGCCGCGGCGAAGCAACCCGGCGCGAACGCGGCCTCGGCGCGGGCCCGGGCGGAGGCAGCCGAGAAACACGCGGCGGAGGTCCGAGCCAGGGCCGAAAGCCAGAAGGCCGCTGAGGCGGAGATCCAGAAGAAGGCCGCCGATCAGCATGCCGAGGCGGCTGCTGCCCGCGCGGCCAGGGCCAAGGCCAAAGCCGAAGGCTTGAGGATGAAGCAGCACGCGCCCTTGGAGGCCAAGACAGCCGGAGACAAACCCAAGGCGGACACCGCGCCTCAAGCGGGTGCCAAGCAGAAGCCGGAAGCCGATTCCAAGGCCGCGAATAGCGCCTCCAAGCCGGAAGACACCCCGAAGGCCCCGGACGGCAAGTGAATCTGGCGCTTCGCGTAGCAGGGGAAGGCGCTAGGATGATCCTCCCCATCTGGAGGCTCCCATGAAGAAGCTCCTCGCCATCCTACTCGTGACCGGCGCCGCGACCCTCGCCGCCCAGTCTGTGGATGACCTCAAAGCCCAGGCCAAGGACAAGGCCAATCAGGCTGTGGACAGCGGCAAAGCCAAGGCCGACCAGAAGGCCGCGGACACCCACGCCAAGGCCGATGACAAGGTCGCCAAGACGAAGACGAAGGTGAAGCACAAAGCCAAGGGCACCATGGCCGAAGACAAGGTGAGCGGCGCCGCGGACGCCACCGAAGCGAAGGCCAAGACCGGCACCGCCGCCGCCGAGGGCAAATCCCACGCGAAGGCTGCGAAGGGCGCCGACACCACCAAGGCCAAGGTCGAGCAGGTCGCGAAGTAAGAGCAGGCTTCATGCGCACGGCTCTGGCACCTGCCGGGGCCGTGCTCAGGCCCTGGAGATGAGCCATGTCTGAACCGAGACTCCGCATCCTCCTCGTGGGGGCCAGCGGCACGCTGGGACGGGCCGTGGCCGCCGAGCTGGGCGCGCGGCACGAGATCATCCGCGCCGGGCGCAAGGGCGGGGATGTGCAGCTGGACATCACGGATTCCGCGAGCATCGTGAAAGCGCTGGCCGGGCTCGGCCCGCTGGACGCGGTGGTCTCGGCAGCGGGCCATGTGAAGTTCGCGCCGCTGGAAGCCTTCCAGGCCGCGCCCATGGCGGAATCCAGTTACGGCGTGGGACTCGCGGACAAGCTCATGGGTCAGGTGAACCTCGCCCTCGCGGCCCGCGATCACCTGAAGGACGGAGGCTCCATCACGCTCACGAGCGGCATCCTTTCCGAACAGCCCATCGCGGCGGGTTCATCGGCCTCCATGGTGAACGGCGCCATCGAGGCTTTCGTGCGCGCCGCCGCGATCGAGTTGCCCCGGGGGATCCGCATCAACGCTGTGAGTCCCAATGTGCTTGTGGAGTCCATGGAAGGCTACGCGCCCTTCTTCCGGGGCTTCGATGCCGTCCCCTCCGCCCGCGCGGCCTTGGCCTTCAGTCGCAGCGTGGAGGGAAGGCAGACAGGGCAGGTCTACAAGGTGTTCTGAACAGTCACTTTTGAATGTTCAGGAAATGTCACCTCCTATTCCCTTGACGGTGAGGTGCCACGCTTCCAGGCTGGCAGCCTCACCCGGAGATCCCATGAAACTTCGCATAGCCCTCCTCTTCCTTGCGGCCGCGGTGCTGCCGGTCGCGGCTGTCCAGGCCCCAGCGCCCACCACCACGCAGGCCGCGCCCGCGCCTGCTCCCACGACCAAGATGACCAAGAAAGAGAAGAAGGCGGCCGCCGCTGCCGCTAAGGCTTCTCCTGCTCCCGCTCCTGCGCCTGCTCAGGCCGCCGCTCCCGCCGCACCCAAGATGACCAGAAAGGAGAAGAAGGCTGCCGCCGCCGCCGCTCCCGCCGCGCCAGCTGCCAAGGCCGCTGCCGCTCCGGCCCCCGCCCAGGCTCCGGCCGCCGCGGCGAAACCCGCCGCCGCTCCGAAGGCCGCCGCCGCCGTGAGCAACGAGCTCGTCGGCAACTCGAACTCCAAGATCTGCCACCGCGCGGATTGCAAGGACGCCTCGAAGATCTCCGCCGCGCATCGCGTCAGCTTCGCCAGCGCCGCCGACGCGCAGGCCAAGGGCTACAGGGCCTGCAAGATCTGCAAGCCGTTCTGAACGATCCAATGCCAACGAGAAAGGGCCGCGTGAGCGGCCCTTTCTCATCGTGTCATTCCCCGCGTTTCGGGAACTGCCGCCGGTAGGCTTCCTCGGCGTATTCGCTGGGGGGGACGCCGAAGCGGCGTTTGAAGGCGCGGGTGAAGGCGCTCGCGTCGTAGAAGCCCAGGAGTTTGGCCACGTCGCTAGGGCGCTCGCCGTTGGAAAGCATCTGCACGGCGCGCTGCAGGCGGCGCTCGATGAGGTGCTGGTGGGGCGTGGTGCCCGTGGCCTCGCGGAAGAGGCGGATGAAGTGGTCCGGCGTGCAACGGGCCATGATGGCCAGCTCGGGCACGGAGTTCTTACCGCCCAGGTGGCCTTCCATGTGGTCCAGCACGAGCTGGAGCGTGGAGCGGTTGAGGCGGTAGGGGAAGCGGCCCCGGTCCTCCTTTTCCGTGAGGCGGGAGAGCTCCGCGCCCAGCAGGATGAGGAACAGCTCGCGGGTCATGAGCTGGATGCCGTCCGGGTCCTGGATCTCGGTGGTGAAGATATGGAAGAGCTGCTTGAGGCTTTGGCTGCGCAGCACCGCGAAGCTGGCTTCCTGCCACTTGCGGGGCGGGTTCTGCAGCGAGCCCAGGAGCGGCTCGGGGAAGGGGCCTTCCATGTGCAGCGCGTTGAAGCCGAAGGGCACGGAGGGCTGATGGCGGTGCAGGCTGTGGCCGAAGCCCGGCAGCAGCAGGGCCAGGTCGCCGCGGCGGATGACGCCTTCCTCGTGGTTGTCGTCGCCGGTGCAGACGCGCACGGCGCTGGACGGCTGGATGAGCACCCAGGCGTCCCGCGTGGGCTGCGCTTTCGCGGGCACGGGATCCTTCTTGAGGGCCACCAGTTTGAGGGGGCCGCTGGTCTGGATCAGCAGGTTCTTGGTTTCCTGGTCGCTCATGAGTCGGAATAAAGCGGGACGTCCCGCACCCTCACCCGCAAGGATAAAAGGAAAAACCCTGCGCGGGCGGTAAAATTTACACCTGCCCCCCAAGTTTTGCCAGGATTCCGCTTGGAACGGCCCTAGGCGGGCGTCAGGGCCGCCGCGAGGCTCCCGAAGAACCCCAGGCCATCGTCATTGCCCAGCAGCTTTTCCACCGCCCGTTCGGGGTGGGGCATCATGCCCAGCACATTGCCCTTCTCGTTCACGATGCCCGCGATGGCGTTCATGGCGCCGTTCTCCGCCGTGGCCTCGCTGACGGACCCGTCCGCTCCGCAATACCGGAACACGGTGCCGCCCCGGGCCTCCAGCGCCTCGAGTCCAGCCTCATCCAGCGTGTAGTTGCCATCTCCGTGGGCTTCGGGGATGCGCAGCACCTGCCCGGCCTTCAGGGCTTTGGTGAAGGGCAGGTCGGCGCGCTCCACGCGGAGGTGGACTTCCTTGTGGATGAAGCGCAGCGATTGGTTGCGGAGCAGAGCGCCGGGCAGCAGGCCGGCCTCGCAGAGGATCTGGAAGCCGTTGCAGACCCCGAAGACGAGGCCGCCGTTCTCCGCGTGGCGCTTGATGTCGGCCATGACGGGCGAAAGGGCGGCGATGGCGCCGCAGCGCAGGTAGTCGCCGTAGCTGAAGCCGCCGGGGATGAGGACGAGATCCGTGCCCGCGGGCAGGGCCGTCTCCTGGTGCCACACAGGCACCGCTTCCCAGCCCATCACTGTGCCGCAGGCGTGCAGCGCGTCGTGGTCGCAGTTGGAGCCGGGGAAGACGGGAATCGCTACTTTCACAGCGTCCTCCTCTGATCGTAGTTGGTGGCTTCGGCGATGGATGTGGAGCGTCCAACAACCGTGCCCCGCATTGGGGATGCTGTGACCTCTCCGCCGGTCATGGCAGCAACATGTCCGGGTGTAGCGCCCGGGGAGATTTGTCCATCAACCATCGTCGCTATCACCCCACGACCTCGATGACCGCCTTCTCCATCACAGGGTTCACGAGCAGCTTGTCGCACATGGCCTGGGCCTGGGCCTTGGCCGTCTCGGCGTCCGCGGCGGGCACCTCGAACTCGATGAGCCGGCCCACGCGGACCTTGTCCACCGCGAAGCCGAACCCATGGAGGCCCTGCTCCACGGCTTTCCCTTGAGGATCCAGAATGCCGCCCTTGAGCTGCACCGCCACGCGCACCTTCATGGAATCCTCCGAATCCCTGATTTTAAAGGAAAAAGCCCCGGGAATCCCGGGGCTTTTCCACTTCGACAGGTTCCAGGATCAGAAGGCGACCTGGAAGGCCACGACGGCGGTGTCGCCACCCTGCTCGCCGGTCTGGGTGGGCCCAGGGGCGAGGAAATTCTTGGAGCGCCAGATGTAGTTGACCTTGATGTTGGCGGCCTTGAGCTTCTCCGGCTTGAACGCGTAGGTGTAGCCGGCGGTGACTTCACGGAACTTCGGGGTGTAGTCCACGGGGGCGCCATTCACGAGCAGGGGCGTGCCGGGGGCGGACTCGGTGTAGGGGTTGTAGGTGGTGTACCACTTGTCGCCCTGGTTGTAGTTCATGGAGTCGTAACGGAGGGCGAAGGTGTTGGCGCCGGTGGTGTAGGCGGCGGTGACATAGTAGCCGAGGTACTTCTGGTCCAGGGCTTCGCGGCCGGCGGGGCCGGCGACGGCGCCCAGGGAGGGGAGGCGGCGGCCGAGCTTGCCGGTCATGACCTCGCCGTCGAAGTGCCAGGCGCCGTTGTCATAGACATAGTAGGCGCCGAGGTTCGTGGTCTTGTCCTTGTCGTCCACGATATCGGCGGCGGCGGGCGCGTTCGTGCCGGCGAAGGTGCGGGCGACGAGGGAGCCGTTCGCGTCCTTCAGGTCCGTGCTGCCCTGCAGGGTGTACACGCCGAACTGCTGCTCCTTGCCTACGTTGAACTCGAGGCGGGCCACGAAGTCCTTCTGGGCGTTGGTGTCGTTGCCCTTGCCGGAGATCGCGTCGCTCATGCCGTTGAAGGCGCCGACGGTGATCTTGCCGCCGAATTCCTTGTCGCCGAAGCCGTAAGCAGCGGTGGCGCCGCGATCGCGCTTATCGCCGAAGCGGCGGGTCATCTGGGCGCGCTCGGCGAAGATCAGCTCGGGCGTGGGCCGGATGGAGGCCTCGTAGGTCTGCAGGGGGCGGAACTGGCCGAGCTTGAACTCGAGGCCGAAATCCGTCGTGTACTTGATGGCGGCGTCCTGGAGGATGGAGGGATTGCCGGCGGATGTGTTGATGGAGGGGTCGAACATCACTTCCCAGGTGACGCCCGACATGATCTCGCCGGAGACCTTGATCTCGGAGCGGCGGATGGTGAAAGTGTTCTCGACGAACTGGCTGGGCAGGTCGTAGTACTTGTTGCCGTTGGTTTTGGAGGCGTTGTCCACCCGCAGGTTGTCGTTCAGCATCTGCGTGTACCAGACCTGCAGGAGGCCGCTGATCTTGGGAGTCGTGTCGACCGCCTTCGGGGTCGCGTCCTGGGCGGCGGCGGGCAGCGCGGCGAGCAGGACCGCGAGGGGGGCGAGGAAGGTGCGCTTCATGAAGGGCTCCAAAGTGAGTTGGACCGTAGGCCGGTTCCCATTGAGGTTCCCGGGCTCCTGTGAATTCCTTGTGACGGCCGGGGGGCATTTCGGCACATCAGGGCCGCCAGAGGTGGGTCCGGAGATTGAGATTGCCACAGTCGTCCACCTCGATCTTTTCCTTTCGGAGTCTCCGGATCTGCTCCATGGCGCTGACCTCCCGGCCCTTGCTGGGGATGTAGCCCTGGGCGTTCACCACCCGGTGCCAGGGCAGCTTGGTGCCCGAAGGAAGGCCCGACAGCACCCAGCCCACATGGCGGGCGCGACCCGGGAAGCCTGCCAGCAGCGCCACCTGACCGTAGGTGGTGAGCTGGCCTTTGGGGATGTCAGCGACGACGGCCAGTACCGCGTCGTGGAAATCCGTCTCAGGCTTCCGGGGAGAAGGCGTCACGCTTGCACGGGCCGTTCGGCGGCGGGCACGCGAGAGCGGAAGCCGCCCTCGTAGCTGTGCCAGTGGTCTAGCCGCGTTTCCGGCCAGGCCCAGCACCAGTAGCCGTCGCCGCTGTCGAAATCCACGAGCCAGAGCCCCTTCACATCCGCGCCCAGGGCCTGAACGCCCTCGGTCCAGGATTCCACCAGCGATTGCAGGCGGATCCGCAGATCCTCGCCGCGACCCTCATCCATTGTGTCCTCGGCCTCCTGCAATTCGCGGGCGAGGCTGGCCGCGAGCAGGTAGACAGGCTCGGTGAGCCGCCGCACTTCCGGCATGCGCGATTGGGCTTCTTCCAGCGTGAAGGTCCGGGCCATAGGGATTCCATCGTCCATGCTCCATGATAGTCCGATGCGCGTGCTGCCCCTGCTGTCCTCCAGCGCCGATCTGGCTCCCTGGTCCGCCCTGCGGGAAGCCGAGCTGGCCTGGGATGGCTCCCTTCATAGCGGTTGGACGGCCTTCGCGCGGGCGGGCGGCGTGCATGCGATCCATCTCAGACCCGGAACTCCGCTGGAAGAGGCCGCGGAAGTGCTGCATCTGACGCTGCCGCTGGGCCCGGATTTCCTCGTGCTGCCCGCACCGAAGCCGGAAGGCCGCAAGGCTGCCTTTGCATTCCTCGGCATGGTGGAAGCGCTGCTGGAAGCCTTGGCGCCGAAGGGCCTCAAGCTGGCCATCCGGCCCGATCCGGGCGCGGAGGCGGAGCTGGCGCGGCTGCTGAAGGAATCGCGGGGCGAGGCCGCGGGCTTCTGCTGGCACAGCGGTGTGAAGGATCTCGACGCCATCGAAGACCGCCTTTTCTGCGCGGTGGGCTCGGTGGCGGATGATCTCGACCCGCTGCGCCGCCTGGGCTACCGCTGGAACCTGGTTGTGGCCTCCGAAGATCCGGCCGCCTTTGAAGCGGCGAAGGCCGCCATCGAGGCCCGCTTTCCCGCGGTGCTCTTCCCCGAGGCGCTGCCCACCCATGTGATGGGCCGCCCTGTGCTGCCCGACCCCGCTGTGCGGTTCGCGCGACCTGAAGATCGCGGAGAGAAGCCATGACGACCCTCCTCGTCATCGCAGGCGAGGCCAGCGGCGACCTCCACGGCGCCGAGCTGCTGTACGCCCTGAAGGCGCGGCGGCCGGACCTGCGCATCATCGGCATCGGCGGCGACCGCATGGCGCCGCACATGGATCGCGTGCTGGCTCATGTGCGCGACATCGGCGTGGTGGGCTTCATCGAAGTGCTCAAGCACCTGCCTCAGCTGAACCGCCTCTTCAAGCAGGTGCTCGTGGCGGCAGATGAGGAGCATGCGGATGCCGCGCTCTTCATCGATTACCCGGGCTTCAACCTGCGGTTGGCGAAGGCCCTCCGCAAGCGGCGGCCCGCCATGCAGCTCGCGCAGTATGTGTGCCCGCAGGTGTGGGCCTGGAAGAAGGGCCGCATCCCGGATCTGGGCAACACGCTGGACGCGCTCTACTGCCTCTTCGACTTCGAGCCTGCGCTATTCGAGGGGTTTCCCGTGCAAGCGACCTGGGTGGGCAATCCGCTCGTGGAGGCCGTGAAGCCCGAGGTGGACCGGGCGTCCTTCCTCGCGGAAACGGGTCTGGACCCTTCGCGTCCCCTCGTGGCCCTGTTGCCCGGCAGCCGCTCTTCCGAGGTGACGCGCCTGCTACCGCCCATGGTGGAGCTGGTCAAAGCGTGGACGAAGCAGCGTTCCGAGGTGCAGTGGGTGTTGCCGGTAGCGCCGACGCTGGAGGCCGGTTTCCTGAAGCGCTTCCTTGGGGATCTTCCCATGAAGCTTGTGGAAGACCGCAGCTACGCCGCCCGCGCCTACGCCGACGCGGCCCTCGTGGCCAGCGGCACGGCAACCCTGGAGACGGCTTTGCTGGGGACGCCCTTCGCCATCGTCTACAAGCTGAACGCGCTGACCGCCTTCGCCGCCAAGCGCCTCGTGAAGTTGTCCCGTGTGGGCCTCGCCAACATCGTGGCGGGGCAGGAGGTGGCGCCGGAACTGCTGCAAGGCGCCGTAAACCCGCACCGCCTCTCCACCGTGCTCACGGAGCTGCTGGACCCCGCCGAATCCGCGCGCCGCCGCGCGCTCCTTGCCACTGTCCGCCCGCACCTGGGCGAACCCGGCGCCGCCGACCGTGTGGCCGCCGACCTCATCACGAGGCTTCCATGATCTTTCGGACCGCAGCCGCACTCGTCGCAGGAGGCATGCTCATGGCTTCCGCCCCTTCCACAGCCAATGCAAGGCTCGATGCGCTGATGAAGGACTACTGGGAATACAGCCTCCACACGAGCCCCGAATCCGCCACGGCCGTGGGTGATCCCCGCTACAACGACCGGCTCAGCGACTACTCGCTTGATGCCATCCAGAAGGACATCAAGGTCCAGCGGAACTTCCTCGCCACGGTCAAGGCCTTTAAAGGCACGGAGCTGGACGCGGACCATCAGCTCGATCGCGAGCTGCTCGTGTGGCAGATCCAGACGGGCCTCGATGGTGTGCGCTTCAAAAGCTGGGAGATGCCCCTGAACCAGATGGGCGGCCTGCATGTGGATTTCCCCGCGCTGTTCTCCCTGCACCCCTTCAACACTGAGAAGGATTTCCAGGACTACATCGCGCGGCTCCACGCCTTCCCCAAAGCCATGGACGACACCATCACGAACATGCGGGCGGGCATCAAGGACGGCATCATGCCACCGAAGCTCATCGCGGACGAGATGGTGGCCCAGGTGAAGGCCATGGCCTCCGGCGACACGGCCCGCGCGCCCTTTCTCGCGCCGCTGGACAAGCTGCCCGCGGACCTCAGCGACGGCAAGAAGGTGAAACTCAAAGCTGATGTCGCTGCCGCCATCGATAAGGATGTGACACCCGCCTACGGCCGTCTCTTGGCCTTCCTGGAGAAGGACTACTTGCCCAAGGCGCCGCCGGAGCCGGGTGTCTGGGCGCTGCCGGACGGTGCCGCGCGCTACGCCTACGCGGTGAAGGCGCAGACGACGACGGATCTCAGCCCCGCGCAGATCCACGCGATCGGCCTCAAGGAAGTCGCCCGCATCGAGGTCGGGATGCTCGCCATCGCCAAGAGCCTAGGCTACACGGACCTTGCGGGCTTCCGCGCCGCGCTGGGGAAGGATCCCCGCGTCCATCCCAAGGACGGCGCCGAGCTCGTGGCCCGCTACAAGACATTCGTGGACGGCATGCGCCCCGAGCTGCCCAAGCTCTTCGGCCGCCTGCCCAAGGCGCAGCTCGTCGTCGTGCCCATGGAGGCCTTCCGCGAGAAAGACGGCGCCGCGGCCGACTACAACGGCGGCACGCCGGACGGGTCGAGGCCGGGCCGCATCAATGTGAACACCTACCACGCGGCTGAGCGCAGCATGCTCACCTGCGAAAGCACCGCCTATCACGAGGCCATCCCGGGCCACCACTTGCAGATCTCCATCGCGCAGGAATTGGAGAATGTGCCGGACTTCCGCAAGGTGATGGGCGTGACCGCCTACCAGGAGGGCTGGGCGCTCTATTCCGAAAGCCTCGGCAAGGACATCGGCTTCTACAAGGATCCGTACAGCGACTACGGCCGCCTCACGGACGAGATGCTGCGCGCCGTCCGGCTCGTGGTGGACACGGGCGTCCATTCGATGCGCTGGACGCGGCAGCAGATGGTGGACTACTTCCACGCCCACAGCGGGAACGACGAAGTGGAGATCCAGGCGGAGACGGACCGTTACATCGCGTGGCCCGGTCAGGCCCTGGCCTACAAGATCGGCCAGCTCACCCTCCGCCGCCTGCGCGAGAAGGCCAAGGCCGAGCTGGGCGCCAAGTTCGACATCCGCGCCTTCCACGACCAGGTGCTGGACTCCGGTGCGCTGCCTATGGATGTGCTGGAGCGCCGGGTGAACGCATGGATCGAGGGACAGAAGAAGTAACTCACCGCGTCCCTGCGGTGAGTCCCTCTATTCGTACTTCGCCATGATGCCGGCCCACTTCCCCTGGGCCTTAAGGATCGCCTCGCCCACGGCGCGGAGGACGCCGCGGCCGCCCTTGACGGGCACGACCCAGTGGCTGGCGGCCTTCACTTCCTCCACGGCGTCCTCGGGGCAGCAGGCGAGTCCCACGCGGCGCAGGAGCGGGATGTCGTGGAGGTCATCGCCGATGTGGGCGATCTGGTCCAGCGCGAGTCCGTGCTTGGCCATGAGCTGCTCCAGGACGGGCAGCTTCTCCAGGCGGCCCATGAAACAGTCCTCAATGGCGAGATCCATGGCCCGCAGCCGCGTGGCCGGCGTGGCCAGGCCGCTGATGAACGCCACGGGCACGCCTGAAGCCTGGAGCCACTTGATGGCGGCGCCGTCCCGCACATGGAAGGCCTTGGCGTGGGCGGATTCCAGGCCGTAGTGGAGATGGCCGGTGGTGAGGACGCCATCCACATCCGTGCAGAGGAGGCGGATGCGGGCGAGGCGGGCGTTCAGGTCGGTGGCCATGGCCTGATTCTGGACTGAAGCGGGATCTGTGAGAATGGGGGCTGGAGGTCCCCATGTCAGGATTCATCGCCGTTGAAGACGCTGCCGCGCTGCTGGATGGCGGCGCCGTGGTGGTGGATGTGCGCACGCCCGGCGAATGGGTCGAGGGGCACGCGGAGGCGAGCCTGCTCCTGCCGCTGAACGAGCTGCCGTCCCGGTTCGAGGAACTGCCCAAGGAGAAGGCGCTGCTCATGGTCTGCCGCAGTGGCGGCCGCAGCGAGCAGGCCACCCTGTTCCTCAAGTCCATGGGCTACGAGCAGGTGTTCAACTTGGGGCCCTGGCAGCGCAATCCGCGGCATCAGGGCTGAGGGGATTCCCGCCGCGTCCATCTCCAGAGGAGCCAGGCGGCGCTTCCGAGCATGCCCAGCCAGCCGAGGATGTGGATATCGCGGGCGATGGCGGTGTCGCTCTGGAGGCAGCCCCAGCGCAGGAAGAGATTGAGCCAGTCATGCTCGCCGCCGCCCGCCAGGGGCAGCACCTGCTCCCGCGCGTCCGCCATGTAGCGGGCGATGTTGTGGAAATTCTGGAAGAACCAGCAGGCGGCCAGCGCGGCACCCGCGGCCTGGCGCCTTCCCCACGCGGCGGCCAGGACCAGCAGGGGCACGATGAGCTGCATGAGCGTGCCGCCGAGGATGGTGAGCGTCTCCCATCCGAAGAGGCCGAAGAGCGGATGACCCGCTTCGTGGAAGACGAGGTTTAGGCTGTCCAGCACGGGCACCCAGCTCTGCGAGGAGAGGCCGTCCACCAGCGCCACGAGGAGCATGGCCGCCAACGCGGAGGCCGTGGCCGCCGTGCCGGCGCCTTCCCAGGGACTGGCCCGGATGTCGTCGATCCGTTCTTTCAGGTCTTCGAGCATGGGTTCCAGCATGCCGGGTCCATCCCGCGCTGGACAGGGAGGCCCTGGCGCGCGCATGCTTTCCGCCATCCACGCTAGGCACCGTGCCTCGACCCGAGCCGCGCCCCAAGGAGGGCTCATCCCGCTCCGCCCTCGGCCTCTTCTCGGCCGGGGCGCGCTCCACGCGGGTGATGCTGGCGGCGGTGCTGGTGACGCTCATCGCGGGAGGCTGGGGCCTCCATGTGATGGAGCGCCAGTTCCGCGTGGAGCTGGCTAACCGCCTGGAGACGGGGCTCAGCGCGATGGCCGCGGGCGTCGAGGGCTGGCGGTCGAAGCGCCTGCGGGAGGTCCAGGCCTGGGCTGGGCACGATGAAGTCGTCGCGGCACTGGCCCTGCATCCGGGTCCCGGCCGGACGAAAGCGCTGCAGCACCTCTCCAGCGAGTTGGCCTTCTCCGGCAAGGCCATGGGGTATCTGGGCTACTGGTTGGTGGACGACCAGGGCCGCGTGGTGCTGCCGGCGGGCGCCGCATCCCCGGATGCGCTGGAGGAGCGGGAGCTGGTGAAGGGCGCCTTGTCCGGCCGCTCCTGGGTGACTCACCCCTTCATGGGACGCCTCGCGGAGACACCGGATCCCGAGCGGGCGCTCCTCAGCGTGGCGGCGCCCGTGCGGCGCGAAGACGGGTCGGCGATGGGGGTTCTCGTGCTGCGGATGCCCGGCGACGCGCTGGGGCGCCAGCTTGAAGGCGGCCAGCCGGGGCGCTCGGGCGAGACGCTGGCTTTCGACCGCTCTGGGCGCCTGCTCAGTGATAGCCGCTTCGAGGACCAGCTCCGTGGCGCGGGCCTCATCGGCAGCGATCCCGCGAAAGACCGGGCCCTGCTCCAGCTCGTCCTGCGCGACCCGGGCGGCGACATCCAGAAAGGCTTCACGCCGGACGGCCCGCCAGGAACCTGGCTGCTCACCCGGGATGTGACGGGCGCCCTCACGGGCAAGGCGGGCGCGGACCTGGAGGGGTTCCGTGACTACCGCGGCGTGAAGGTGGTGGGTTCCTGGCGCTGGCTGGACGGGATGGACATGGGGCTCGCCACGGAGATGGACGCCCCTGAAGCCTTCGAACCGCTGGCCGCCGTCCGGCGGGTCATGTTCTCAGGACTGCTGCTCCTGCTCGCCGCGTCCATCCTCAGTGTCTGGTTCTGGGCGAAGGAAGCGGCCCAGGGACGGCGGCGGGCGAGGGCGGAGGCGAAACTGAGGCGCCTCAACCGCGAGCTGGAGGGCAGGGTCTCCCAGCGCACGGCGCAGCTGGAGATCGCCAACAAGGAGCTGGAGGCCTTCGCTTACTCCGTCTCCCACGACCTGCGCGCCCCGCTGCGGGGCATTGACGGTTTCAGCCAGGCGCTCATGGAGGACTACGGCGACCAGATGGACGACACGGGCCGCCACTACCTCTCCCGCGTCCGCGCGGGCACCCAGCGCATGGGCGTCCTCATCGATGACCTCCTGCGCCTCTCACGCGTGAGCCGCGCCCAGATGCAGTGGGGTCCCGTGGATCTCGGCGCGGCGGCCAAGGCCGTCCTGGACGAGCTGCGGCAGCAGGACCCCGGCCGCCAAGTGTCCGTCAGGATCGAGACCGGGCTCCAGGCCACGGGCGACGCCCACTTGCTGCGCATCGTCCTGGACAACCTGCTGAGCAACGCCTGGAAGTACACGAGCCGCCACGCCACGGCCCGCATCGAAGTGGGCGCGGCGGAGAAGGAGGGCGGGCGCGCCTTCTTCGTGAAGGACGATGGCGCGGGCTTCGACATGGCCTACGCCCACAAGCTCTTCGGCGTCTTCCAGCGCCTCCACGGCGCCGACGAGTTTCCCGGCACCGGCGTGGGGCTCGCCACCGTGGCCCGCATCATCCACCGCCACGGCGGGCGCATCTGGGCTGAAAGCGCGCCGGAAAAAGGCGCTACCTTCTTCTTCACCCTTCCTGAGGAGGGTCCATGACCCCCGAGATAGACCCCAAGGGCACCGTGCTGCTCGTCGAGGACAACCCCGACGATGTGGCGCTCACGCTGCGTGCGTTCAAGAAGAACCACTTCATGAATCCCGTGGTGGTGGCCAAAGACGGCGCGGAGGCGCTGGACTACCTCTTCTGCCTCGGGGAGCACGCGGGCCGGGATCCCGACAACATGCCCACGCTCATGCTGCTGGACCTCAAGCTCCCCAAGGTGGACGGGCTCGAGGTGCTGCGCCGCGTGCGCGCGGACGAGCGCACCAAATTGCTGCGGGTGGTCGTCCTCACGACATCAAAGGAGCAGCCGGACCTCGTGGCCAGCTACGAGCTGGGCGCCAACAGCTATGTCCGCAAGCCCGTGGACTTCGACGAGTTCGTGGCGGCCGTGGGCCAGCTGGGCTTCTACTGGCTCATGCTCAACGAGCCCCCCCGCCCGCGCGGGGGTCTGGGATGAGCGAGCGGCTGCGCCTCCTCCTGGTGGAAGATTCCAAGGACGACGCGCTCCTGCTGAAGCGGGAGCTGGAGAAGGGCGGCTTCAAGCCGGAGATCAGCCGCGTGGAGACAGCGGAGGCCTACGGCCGGGCGCTGGACGGGGGCGGCTGGGACCTGGTCATCGGCGACTATGTGCTTCCGGCTTTCAGCGGCCATGAGGCGCTGAAGATCCTGCGCCGCCGCGATCCCGACCTGCCCTTCATCATCGTCTCCGGCGTGGTGGGCGAGGAAGTGGCCGTGGAGACCATGAAGGCCGGGGCCAACGACTACCTCCTCAAGCACAATCTCACGCGCCTCGCCCCCGCCGTGCGCCGCGAGCTGAACGACCACCAGTCCCGCCGCGAGTACCGGCTCGCCGAGCAGGCGCTGCGCGAGAGCGAGGCCCGCTTCCGCGGCATCTTCGAGAATTCCGGCGACGCGGTGTTCCTCATCGGCGTCCACGAGGAAGGCTTCACCTACGACGATCTCAATCCAGAGGCCGAGCGCTTCCTCAAGCTGCGGAAGGCGGAAGTGCGGGGCCGCTTCCTGCGCGAGCTGCTGCCTGAGCCGCTCTGCGGCTACTTCGTGGGGCGCTGCAAGGAAGCCATCGCCGCCGGCCGCTCCATCACCTACGAGGAGACCGTGGACCTGCCTTCGGGCGCATCCTCCTTCAGCACCTCCCTGGTGCCCATCAAGGACGCGCAGGGCGAGGTGGTCCGCATCGCGGGCGTGTGCCGGGACATGACCGAGTCCCGCCGGGCCGAGGAACGGCTGCGCGAGGCGCAGAAGCTGGAGAGCCTGGGCCTGCTGGCCGGCGGCATCGCCCACGACTTCAACAACCTCCTCACCGCCATCCTGGGCAACCTCGGGCTCGCGCGGGAGCAGCCGGAGGCCTCGGGCCCCTATCTGGAGCGCATCCAGACCACCGCCCTCCGTGCCTCGGATCTCACACGCCAGCTCCTCGCCTATTCGGGCCGCGGGCGCTTCGTCATCATGGCCCACGACCTCAACCTCGTCGTGCAGGAGATCGCCCAGCTCCTGAGCGTGACGATCCCCAAAAAGGCCCGTCTGGATTTCCGCATGGGCACGGATCTGCCGCCGGTGGAGGCCGACGCAGCCCAGCTCCAGCAAGTGCTCGTGAACCTTGTGGCCAACGCGGCGGACGCCATCGGCGAGAAGGAGGGCCGCATCACCATCGCCACGCGGCGGCGTTTCGTGGACGAGGCCGATATCGCCTCACGCTTCGCGGGCCAGAATCTCAGCCCCGGCGAGCATGTGGTGCTGGAGGTGGCGGACACCGGAGGCGGCATGGCGCCGGATGTGCGGGACAAGATCTTCGACCCTTTCTACACCACCAAGGACAAGGGCAGGGGCCTGGGGCTCTCGGCCATGCTGGGCATCCTCCGCGGCCACCGTGCCGGTCTGATGCTCCAGACCGAGGAGGGCAAGGGCACCACCTTCCAGATCTACTTCCCCGCCGCGAAATCCGCGCCGGAATCCGCCACGCAGGGCCGGACCGCAAAGCCGCTCAAGGCCGGCGGGCTGTTGCTGCTGGCCGAGGACGAGCCGGATGTGCGGCAGAGCACCGCCGACCTCCTGCGCCGGCTCGGTTTCGATGTGGAGGCGGTCCCGGACGGCGCGGACGCCGTGACGGCCTTCGAGGCCAGGCCGGACGCTTTCCGTGTGGCGTTGCTGGACCTCACCATGCCTCGCATGGGCGGCCGCGAAGCCGCCGCGCGCCTCCAGGCCGCGCGGCCGGACCTGCCCATCCTGCTCACCTCCGGCTATTCCGAGTCCGAAGCCATGGCGGGCGCGAGGAACATGCGCTTCCTCCGCAAACCGTTCCTCGCCGAGGATCTCCGCGACGCCCTGGCGGATTTGCTGGCAGAGTGACTCAGCCGTGCGCTTGGTGATGCGCCACGATGGCGTCCACCACTTCGTCCAGGCTCAGGCCGCTGGAATCCAATTCCCAGGCGCCATCCGCTTTCTTCAGAGGCGCCACAGCCCGGGTGCTGTCGGCGTGGTCCCGGGCGGCGAGATCGCGGGCGACTTCCGCTTCGATCGCCGGGACGCCCTTGGCTTGGAGTTCCAGGAAGCGGCGGCGGGCCCGGGCCGCGACGCTGGCGGTGAGGAAGATCTTGCAGCAGGCGTCGGGGAAGACGACGGTGCCGATGTCCCGGCCGTCCACGACGAAGCGGCCGCGGCCGCCGATGTGCCGCTGCTGCGCCACGAGCGTCTCGCGCACCGGGGCCTCAGCGCTGAGGGGGCTCACGAGGGCTGTCACCTCTGGCGCCCGGATGGCTTCGCTCACATCCTCGCCGCTGAGATGGAAGCGGCCGCTTCCTTGGGCGAGTTCCAATCCTGAGAGCAGCGCCGCGAGCTTCTCCCGGTCAGCGAGGGTGATGCCGGCGCGGAGCACCGCCAGGGCCGCGGAGCGGTACATGGCGCCCGTGTCCAGGTAGTCCCACCCGAGCCGCGCGGCCACGGCCCTAGCTGTGGTGGATTTGCCGACCCCGCTGGGGCCATCGAGGGCGATGAGGGGAAGCGGAGCCATGCCTTCATTGTGCGCGATCATTCGCGGCCCGTGCAGCTCTCGTGGGAATATCAAGGCATGACGGATCAACGCGCGATCACCCCAGCCCACATCCTCGTGCCGCTCTGCGCCGCGCTGGCGCTGCTGCCCTTCGTGTCGGCGGCCATCGCGCTGGTGGCGGGCATCCTCATCGCGTTGATGATGGGCAATCCCTTCCAGGTCCTCACGCGGAAATGGACACACTCGCTCTTGGCCCTGTCTGTGGTTGGCCTGGGCGCGGGCATGGACCTGCGCGCGGTCGCCAAAGCGGGCCTGCAAGGGCTCGGCTACACGGTGGTGAGCATCTCGGGTTCCATCGCGTTGGGCCTCTGGCTCTCGCGCCGCTTCCGCCTCCACCGCGACACGGGCCTGCTGGTGACGGTGGGCACGGCCATTTGCGGCGGCAGCGCCATCGCGGCCGTGGCGCCCGTCATCCATGCCGAAGAGCACGACACCTCCGTGGCGCTGGCGACGGTGTTCCTGCTGAACGCGGTGGCGCTTCTCGCCTTTCCCGCCATCGGCCATGCATTGAGCCTCACGGAGCATCAGTTCGGGCTTTGGGCGGCGCTCGCCATCCACGACACCAGCTCCGTGGTGGGCGCAGGCCTCGTCTACGGCCCCCAGGCGCTGTCGGAGGCCACCACCGTGAAGTTGGCGCGGGCCCTCTGGATCGTGCCCGTGGCCATCACCGTGGGCTTCCTCTGGAACCGCAGCACCGTTGAAGCGCGCGCGGAGGAGAAGAGCGCCAGAACCCCCGCCTCGAAGTCGGCGGAGCCGACTGTCGAGAAGAAGGGGAAGAAGCCCTGGTTCATCCTCGGCTTCATCGCGGCCGCGGCCCTGGCGACCTATGTGCCTTCACTCCATAAGCCCGGGCACATGGTGTCGGTCGTGGCCCAGCGCAGCCTCGTCCTCACGCTCTTCTTCATCGGCGCCAACCTCACCCGCGCCGCGCTCCGCAAAGTGGGCCTGCGCCCCTTTCTCATGGGCGTCACGCTGTGGCTGCTGGTGGCGGGCCTGAGCCTGGCTGCCATCCGCGGGCATCTGATCGGCTGAGGTCAGTTCTCCCGCAGCAGTCTCAGGAAATCATCACCGTACTGGACGAGCTTCTTGGGTCCCACGCCGCTGATGGCCATGAGCTCCGCGTCGCTATGAGGCTTGAAGCGGACCATCTGCTGGAGTGTGGCGTCGCTGAAGACCACATAGGCGGGTATGTCCTTCTCGTCCGCCAGCCGCTTCCGCAGGGCCTTGAGGGCGAGGAAGAGGGCTTCGTCGCCTTCGGCGGCGGGCGCTTCCGGCGTAGTGACCGTTTTGGATTTCGTCTTCACCACCTTGGGAGTGAGGGCCAGGAGGTTCTTGCCCGTGCAGATGTCGCAGGAGGAGCCGCAGGGTGCGATGCGCTCGCCCAGGTAGGCGGCCATGGCCTGGTGGCGGCAGAGCGCGTTCTCCGCGAAGCGGAACATCTCGCGGACCTGCCGGTTCTGGACCGCGGCCAGGGCGGGTTCGAGGCCGTCCGTGAAGCGCTCCAGCGAAAGCACATCGGCCCAGGAATAGAAGAGGACGCAGTCGCTGTCGGCGCCATCGCGGCCCGCGCGGCCGATCTCCTGGTAGTAGCCCTCCATGGATTTCGGCATGTCGCGGTGGATGACGAAGCGGATGTTGCTCTTGTCGATGCCCATGCCGAAGGCCACGGTGGCGGTGATGACTTCCACATCGTCGCGCTTGAAGGCCTCCTGCGCGCGGTCGCGAGCGGCGGCGTCGAGCCCGGCGTGGTAGGCCGCCGCGCGCACTCCCTTGGACGAAAGGAAGTCCGCCGTGGCCTCCGCTGATTTTCGGGAGAGGCAGTAGACGATGCCGCTCTGCCCCGCGCGGGCGCGCACGAGGCGCAAGATGAGGTCGCGGACGCCGTCGCCTCCGCCTTTTTTCACGGCATGGAGTTTCAGGTTCGGACGGAAGAAGGAGCCTTGGAACCGCGCGGGGTCGCGCATGCCCAGCTGGGCCACGATGTCGTCCTGGACCTCGCGCGTGGCAGTCGCCGTGAGCGCCAGCACGGGCACGCCGCGGAAGCGGGCCTTCAGCCCCGCGAGGTTGCGGTAGGCGGGTCTGAAATCGTGCCCCCACTGGCTGATGCAGTGGGCCTCGTCCACGGCCACGAGCCGGAGATCCACATCTTCCAGGAGCGAGGCGATGTAGGCGTCCAGGCCTTCAGGCGCGGCGTAGACCAGTTCGTAGTCGCCGCGTTTGACGGCGAGGATGCGCTCGCGCCGCGTGTCCGCGTCGAGGCTCGAATTGAGGAAGGTGGCCTTCACGCCCGCTTCCGTGAGCGCGTCCACCTGGTCCTTCATGAGGGCGATGAGGGGCGAGATGACGAGCGTCGTTCCGCCCAGCACCCGCGCGGGGAGCTGGTAGGTGAGGGACTTGCCGGCCCCCGTGGGCATGACGCCGATGCAGTCGCGGCCGGCCAGCACGGCGCGGATGATCTCCTCCTGCCCGGGGCGGAAGGTGTCGAAACCGAAAGTGATCTTGAGCCGCTCACGCAGGTCCGGCGTGGCGAGGGTCTTCAATTCCGAAAGAATGGCGGGGGTGAACCGCGTAGGCTCCGTGCGATAGAGGCCGCGCAGGGCGTCCAGCCGGGGCCCGCGGGCCTCCATGGGCAGCGCGCGCAGTTCAGCGAGTTCAGTTTCCAGGTCCATCAGCATCCGCAGTCCAGCAACGGGCCCGCCTCCGCCCAGAAGACCAGCCAATCCATCGCGGCCACGCGCAGCGTGATGGGCCCCGCGGCTTCCGCCTGCCAGCCTTTCGCGACCAGCGCGCGGGCCAGCGCGTCCGCGGGCTCCCGGACCTCCACGACGAGCTGGCCGCTCTGCAGACTCACAAAGGCCACCCGGCGGCGGGTGGCCTCGGACCGGCAGAGGATCTCGGCGTCCGTCACGCGGGGCGTTCGGTCATCACCTTGTCGATGAGGCCGTAGTCCAGGGCTTCCTGGGCGCTCATGAAGTAGTCGCGGTCCACATCCTTGGCGACCTTGACGAGCTTCTGGCCGCTGTGCTTGGACAGGATCTCGTTGAGCATGTCCTTCATGCGCTGGATCTCCTTGTAGGCGATCTCGATCTCCGTGGCCTGGCCCCGGGCGCCGCCTGAAGGCTGGTGGATCATGATGCGGCTGTTGGGGAGAGAGAAGCGCTTGCCCTTGGTGCCCGCGGTCATGAGCAAGGCGCCCATGCTGGCCGCCTGGCCGATGCAGTAGGTGACGATGTCGTTCTTCACGAACTGCATGGTGTCGTAGATGGCCAGGCCCGCCGTCACGCTGCCACCGGGACTATTGATGTAGATCTGGATGTCCTTGTCCGGGTCCTCGCTCTCCAGGAAGAGCATCTGCGCCACCACTGCGTTGGCCACGGAGTCGTCGATCTCAGTGCCCAGGAAGATGATGTTGTCCTTCAGCAGCCGCGAGTAGATGTCGTAGTTGCGCTCGCCCCGCGGCGTCTGCTCGATGACGATGGGCGGGTAGTAGCTGGATTCGCGGTCGCGGGCCATGGTCGGACTCCTGAGGCCAGGATAGCAAAAGGGGCGTCCGGAGACGCCCCTTCGCGGTAGTTGAAGAGGCCTACTCGGCCTTCTTTTTGGCTACGGTCTTCTTGGGCTTGGCTTCCGCCTCGACTTCAGCCTTCTCCGCCTTGGGAGCGGTCTTCTTGGCCGTCTTCTTGACCTTGGGCTCGTGGTCATGGTCGCAATCGGGACCGTGGACATGCTCGGCGGGCATGACGGCGGCAGGATCGCCACCTTCCTGACCTTCGAGCGCGCCGCCCTCAAGGCCGCCCGCGTCGAAGCGGGAAACGGGCTCGCCGGCCTCACGCTTGCGCTCCAGTTCCACGAGCGCGAGGAAGGCCTCCTTGTCCAGCAGCTCCTCCTTGATGGCGGTGAACTGCATGAGGTGCTTGAAGATCTTGTCGGTGCGGAGGCGGCCCTTCACCTCGGTGGTGGCGCCGCGCTTCTCCAGATCGGCCTTGAAGGCGTCGAAGGGCGTCTGGATCTTGTTCTCGTCCATGAAGGAGCGGATGTCGGCGTCGATCTCGTCATCGGCGACCTGGATGTCCTCGGCGTTGCCCACGGCCTGGAGCAGGTAGCCGCTGCGGACGGCGCGTTCGGCGTCGTTGAGGCGGTGCTGGCGGTAGGCGTTCCAGTTCACGCGCTTGGGGTCGATGCCCTGCTGGGAGGCTTCGCGTGCGAACTCGTTGCAGTAGTCGTCCAGCTGCATGATGACGAGGGAGCGAGGCACCTCGAAGGGCGAGGCGTCCAGCAGCATGTCGAGGATGTTGGCGTGGACGCGGGATTCGGCGTCGCGCTCGGCGGCCTCCTCCAGGTCGCTCTTCACCTTGGCCTTGAGGGCGGCGAGGTCCGTCTCGCCGAGGTCCTTGGCGAGCTCGTCGCCGATCTCGGGGACTTCGCGGCGGCGCACATCGGTGATGTTGACGGTGTAGTGGACCTGGCGGCCGGCCATGGCGGGCGCGTCCTCGCCGTGCTCCACATCGAAGCTGCGGGTCTCGTCCGCCTTGGCGCCGATGATCGCGGCGTCGAAGGGGCGTTTGGGATCCAGCTCGATGACCTGGTCGCGGTAGGTCTCGGGCTTGCGGCCCTGGAGCTTGGCCTTGATGTCGCAGGTGGCGAGCAGGCCCGCGGCGGCGGGGGCGTCCACGGGCAGGAGCTTGGTGGCGCGCTGGCGGAGGCCTTCCAGCTGCTCATCCACATCGGCGGCGGAGATCTTCCGCTTGCGTTTGGTGAGTTCCAGCTTCTTGTAGTCGGGCAGCGTGACCTGGGGCGCCACATCGAAGAGCAGGCGCATAGTGGCGTCGGAGCCGTCCTTCAGATCCATCTTCTCCAGCGCGGGGTTGGAGATGGGCTGCACGCCGGCCTGTTCGGCCTCGTTCCAGAAATGGCCGCGGACGAGGCGCTCGGCCACATCCTGGTGCACTTCACGGGAGAACTTCTGGATGAGCACGGTCTTGGGGGCCTTGCCCGGGCGGAAGCCAGGGATGCGGGCCTTGGGCGCGAAGGAGGAGACCACGGCCTCGAAAGTGTCCGTGACTTCCTTGGCCGGAACGCTGAACTCCAGGCTCATGCGGGTGGGGCTGTGCTGGGTGAGAGTCGCCGTCATGGGGGTCGTGCTCCTGATCGGTCTTGCGTCTTCTATTGGGTAGGCCGTGATGCGGGTTCGTGGTGCGAGCGGCCGGGGTCGAACCGGCAAGGCTGTTAAGCCGCTGGAACCTAAATCCAGTGCGTCTGCCAATTCCGCCACGCTCGCCCGGGAGGCCGTTCGCGCGCTGCTTCCGAAACGACCAGTCTACCCGGGAAGAGGGCGGGCTACGAGGCCTCAGTCCGGGGGGCGAGGCACCAGGCATCAGCCGCCCCGAAGGCGTCGAGCTTCGTGAGCTCGGCCTCCGTGAGCACCATGGCCGCGGCCTTGGCGCGTTCGTCCGCCAGGTCACAGGAGATGAGGCCCGGATCGTCCGTGCCCAGGGCGCAGCGCACACCGGCGCGGAGCATGCGGGGCAGGGGGTGGGGCGTGACATCGGCCGCCAGCGCGGCGTTGGAACTGGGGCAGACATCCACGGGAATGCCGCGCTCCGCCAGCAGGGCCAGTGTGGCGTCATCGGCTCGGATGCCGTGAACGATGCGTTCAACGCCACCTTCCAGGACGGCCTCGCGCACATTCGATCCAGGCCCGTTCTCACCGGCGTGGGCGGCGATGCGGAGGCCCGCTTTCCGCGCCCGGTCGAAGACGGGCGCCCATTCGCGGAAGGGCACCTGCTCCAGCCCGCCCGTGGAGAAGCCCGCGACGAAGGGCGGCAGATCCCGCTCCACCAGGTCCAGCACCGCATGGCCGTGGACAGGGCCGAAGTGGTTCACGGCATCCACCACCGCGCAGGCGTGGACGCCTTCGCGCGCGGCGTCCGCGAAGCCTGATTCCACGCCGCGCCAGAACGCGTCAAGGCTCAGCTGTTTCAGGTGCGTCACGAGGAAGGCGGGGCTCATCCAGAGGTCGAAGCCGGCGGCACCTGCGGCCTTCGTGCGCCGCGTCGCCGCGCCCACGGCCGCGCGGATGGCTCCTTCCGAATCCAGCAGCTTTGATCCGAAGAGGAAGGCCTCGATGAACGCATCGAAGGCCACTGCCTCCCCGCGCCAGAGCGACCCCAGCGGGGCGGGCAGGGTGAGGCCCCGGCGGACCGACTCCGCCCGCACCCACGCCGGATCCAGGGACCCTTCGAGATGGCAGTGCCGGTCGATCAACATGTCGCGACCGGCGTGCCGGACCTACTCGTCGTAGTCATCCATGCGCAGGTCGCCGGGGTCGATGCCCTCGCGGCGGTGGTCCAGGCCCACGGCGTCGGGGCTGAACTCCTCCGCCTGCTCGGCCTGCTCGCCTTCCGGCGTCTCGTCGTCCTCGATGACATGGACGCTCTTCTCCTTCTTGGGAGCCTTCACCTTGGCCGGTGCCGCCTTTTGATTGGCGTTGCACTTCGGGCACAGGGCTTCTGGCTTCTTGAAGTCGTAGAACTTCGTTCCGCAGTTGAAGCAGATGTACTTTTTCCCCAGATCGGCCGGCATCCGGTCCCCTTCCGTGACTCAAAGGTAGGGAAATACCAGGTTCGCGCGATTTTGTCAGCCAATCTTTACGGGGCGGTCACTTCCAGGGCGTAGTGCCCAACTTGGTGGCGTCGCCATCGCAGAGCAGCGATACGACCGTCTCATGGAAAATGCCGTGATCCTTTTCCAGCTCGGCGCCAAAGCGATCCAGGAAGGTCTGGCGGCTGCGCTCCAATTCGTCCCGCAGGAGGCCGTAGAGGTTTCCCGTGGTACGGGCCTGGGCCACCTTGGCCGGGAAGTAGAGCTCGATATCGCCCGTGAGCACCCGCGCCAGGCGCTCGGCGGCGGAGCGGACCTTGGGATCCAGACCCACGGCGAGTCCGGGATTCGTGATCTCCATGGGGCCCGCATGGGCCGTGATGGGCGTGGGCAGGGGCGGCAGCGGGGGCGGACGCAGGGCGTTCATGGTGATCGGGCCCGTGGTGGCCGAAGGGCTCACGGGCAAAGGCGGTGCCGACATCGGGATGGGTGGCGGCGGGATGGGCGGCATCGGGGGGGGGAGGGGGGGGGGGGCAGGCGCCGGCGCAGGCACCTCGGGAACCTGCTGCGTCACGGAGACGCGATCCTCTGGCGCGGCGGTGCCCAGATTGCCCAAGGCGGCGGCCCCGCACTGGACGAGGGCGCGGACCAGTTGCGGATGCGGCAGGCCGGAGTGGGTGCCGGAATCGGCCAGGACCACGGCCACGGTGCGGCGCTTGAGGCGCAGCGGGAGCACGCGCAGGGCGGGCGCGCGGATGGGGCTGAGGGAGGCCATGAGGGCCTGGTAGCCGGGACCGGGCGTCTCCAAGCCTTCGCCGCGGCCCATCACTATGTCCAGCAGCTCAGGCGGCGGGACCACGGGCGTGCCGCTTTTGGGGCTTTCGGAATGGAAGCCGCGCCAGGCGTAGAGGTTCAGGATCCCCTGCTTGACGATGAACACAGCGGAGCGGGGCGCGAGCAGCGCCATGCCGTCCAGCATGCGCTGGAGGCATTCCGCCTGGCTCGTGGCGCCGCCCATGCCGTCCAGGGCAGCGCCGATGGCGGCTTCGCCCTCGGCGCTGGAGGCGCCGGGCTCCGGGATGGCGTCCGCCAGCCGTGCCAGGAGGGCCTCATCAGGCTCCAGCCGCTCCAGGCTCAATTGGATCGTGGCCGCCAGCTCTTCCTCGACCACTTGCCGCCGACCCTTCAGCCATGCAGCCAGGGTGTCCCGGATTGCATCGAGGTCCATGGGGTCCGTGGGCATGTGTCTCACCTGAGGCGGGCTTGTAAAAGGAAGTGTAAGAGCCTGGAAGACTCATTGGAACAGATGCTTCACGCGTGCAGAGCCTATTTCGGGATAGGGATGCGCCGCGGCGGTGGTCAGCCGGTTCTCCAGCACGGAAGCGGGCGCGGGGCTATGTGGTGCCATCGTCCAAGCCCGCTGACACAGCCGGGGGACCGGCCGGCCATCACCCTGAAGGGCGCGAGCGGCAGGCGGCACAGGATCTTCGTCAGGCGGTCTTGCCGTATGACGGATACAGCTGCGGCCGCCTTCCTCGACCTGTTTGCCTGACACTTCGCGCGCGATGCATCCCTATCCCGAAATAGGCTCTATGATGGGGATGGACACCCCCGGGAGCGGACGGATGCCAGATCTTTCCATCGAGGTGCGGAACGCGGGCGGCGTGACGGTCGTCCTGCCCGCGGGCTTCATCAACGCGCACACGGTGCGGGATTTCGAGTGCGCCCTCGAGAAGCTCGTCACGGACCGCCGCTACCTGATCCTGCTGAATTGCCAGAACCTCAGCTACATCTCCTCCGCCGGGCTGGGCGCCATCATGGGCCTCATCGAGACGGTGCGGGAGAACGGCGGCGACATCCTGCTTTCGGACCTCTCCGAGAATGTCTTCGCCATCTTCGACACGCTCGGCTTCACCCAGCTCTACCGCGTCTTCAAGCGGGAGGACGAGGCGCTCGCCGCCGCGGCCGCTCCCGGCCAGGAAGCCTGAGATGGGCGCCGCGCCCAGCCTCGGCGCAGGCCTGGCCGAGTTCCAGCTCGTCATCCCGAGCGAGACGAAGTACCTCAACCTCGTCACGGGCCTGGCCAAGCGGGCCGCGCTGGTGGCGGGCCTGGACGACTCCGCCGCCGCCAAGGTGAGCATCGCCGTGGATGAGGCCGTCACCAATGTGATCCTGCACGCCTACAACGGCGAAGCCAGCCACCAGGTGGAGCTGGACCTGCGCTTCACGCCCCAGGCGCTGGAGGTCCACATCTTCCACACGGGCCAGGGCATGCGCGAGGACCAGATCGTGCTGCCGGACCCGAAGGAGTATGTGACGCGCCCCCGCAAGGGCGGGCTCGGCCTGCTGCTCATGAGCCGTTTCATGGACGAGGTGCGTTTCCGCGAGGCGGCCGGCCGCAACGAGTGCTGCCTCATCAAGAAGATCTCCTGACGGAGGCGCGCGCCGTGAACGCGCCGGAAGCGTCCCCTTTCGACCGGCTCCGGGGCCTTTCGCTGCGCATCCCTGAGGGCGCCAGCGAGCTGCTGCCCCTCATCGATTTCCTGGAGGCCTTCCCCCAGCAGGGCACGGAGGAGGATCTCGTCCATCTCGTGGGCGTGACGGCGCTGGGCATCGCCCGCGCCTCCCAGGGCGGCATCTGGGACGGGCAGCGATGGATCTTCCTGCGAGGGCAGGCGCCGGCCTTCCCCACCAATCCTGGCAAGGGCTGGAGCAGCTTCGGCTGGGTCTGGCAGGAGGAGACGCTGGGCACTGTGGCGCTCAAGGCCGATACCGTGCCCCAAGCGCTGCCGCTGCTGTTGTCCGTCGCCGCGCCCTTGCTCATGTGGCGGCGCATGGAGCACCTGCGCAGCGACCAGAACCGCGCGCTGGCTCTGCAGCTCTCCCGCCTCAACACGGTCTTCGACCTCACCCGTTCCCTCGGCGAGGTGGAGACGAAGCAGGAACTCATCAGCCTCATGGCCGCCACCATCATGGGCGAGTTCCGCATCCCGCGCCTGCTGGTGCTGGACAGCGACGGCTCTGTCATCGTGGCCCGTGGCGTGGGCCAGGTGCCGCCCGCGCTAGAAGGCGAGGCCCTCCGTTCACTGGTGGAGGAGAAACACCTCTCCCATGCGCTGGAGCTGCGGGACGCCTCGCACAGCCACGGCTTCGCCTACGCCGCCGATCCCACCATCGGCAAGCTGTCGGAAGAGGACGACACCTTCCTCCAGACGCTCATGAACCTGGCGGCGGGCCAGCTGTCGAGCCTGGAGATGCGCCATGAGCGCATCCAGAAGGAGCGGATGGAGAAGGACATGGATCTCGCGCGGAACATCCAGCGCCAGATCCTGCCCAAGCGCCTGCCGGAGCCGCCGGGCTGGGAGTGCGCCGCCGCGAACCTGCCTTATCAGGCCGTGGGCGGCGACCTCTACGACCTCTGGCTGGCCAGCGACCCGCCCGCGGGCGGCTGGGAAGACGAGCAGGAAGGCGAGCGCCTCCACTTCGCCGTCGCCGACATCAGCGGCAAGGGCCTGCCCGCGAGCCTCATGATGACCCAGCTCAGCGCCTACCTGCGCGCCCGCGCGGACCGGCGCGTGAAGAACTGGGGCCGCCTCGCCACGCGCCTCAACACGCGCATGAACGAGGTGCGCGACCGCCAGCGCTACGCCACGCTCTTCGCGGGCAGCATCAACCCCGAGACGGGGGATCTCCGCTATGTGAACGGCGGCCACAATCCGCCCCTGCTGGTGAAGGCCGACGGCGCGTTCAAGCGCCTCGACCCCACAGGCCCCATGGTGGGCCTGCTGCCGGGCGCGACCTGGGAGCAGGGCCGCACCCAAGTGGACCCCGGCGACACGCTCATCGTCTTCACGGACGGTCTCGTGGAAGCCGAGAACGCCGTGAGTGAGGAGCTGGGGGACGAGGCCCTGGCCTGTGTCGTCCGCGACCACCCTGGCGCGGGCGCGGATGATCTGCTGGAGCATCTGCTCGTGGCGGCCTTCAAGCACCTTGGCACCGGCAGCTTCCGCGACGATGTGACACTTGTGGTGGTGAAGCGGATGGGCTGACTCAGCCGCCCTTGCGCCCATCCGTACACTGGAGATGGAGACAACACCCCGCCCATGAACGCCGCCAAGACCTTCTTCCTCATCGTCCTCATGACCGCCGTGCTCGTCGTCATCGGTGAAGTGGCCTATGGCAAGACCGGCCTCTACATCGCCATCGTCATCGCCCTGGTGATGAACTTCGTCAGCTACTTCTGGAGCGACAAGATCGTCCTCATGAGCACGGGCGCGAAGCTGGTGACCGAGGCTGAGGCGCCGGAGCTCTACGCCATCGTGGCCAACCTCGCCCGGCGCGCGGGGATCCCCATGCCCCGCGTGGCGATCATCCCCGATGAGACGCCCAATGCCTTCGCCACCGGCCGCGATCCCGAGCACGCCGTCGTGGCCTGCACCGAAGGCATCCTCAAGCTGATGACCCGGCCGGAGCTGGAGGGCGTGCTGGCCCACGAGCTGGGCCATGTGAAACACCGCGACATCCTCATCGGCAGCCTCGCCGCCGTGCTGGCCCAGGCCATCATGTTCATCTCGCACATGGCCATGTGGATCTCGCCGCGGGATGAGGAAGGCCGCGCCAACCCCATCGCAGGTCTGCTCATCGCCATCCTCGGCCCCCTGGCGGCCATGCTGCTTCAGATGGCCATCAGCCGCTCGCGCGAATACGACGCCGATGCCTACAGCGCCCACATCACCGGCCGCCCGGACCTGCTGGCCAGCGCCCTGGAGCGCCTGGACGCCTACAACCGCCAGGAACCCATGCAGCACGCCCAGCCTGCCACGGCCCACCTCATGACCGTGAGCCCCCTCAGCGGCGGCGGCCTCAGCGGCATGTTCAGCACCCACCCCCCCATCCAGGAGCGCATCGCGCGGCTGAGGGCCATGCCGGTGCAGTTCACCTAAGGGCTTGAGGTGTAAGGCCTGAGGCTTGCGTCAAGCGCTCAGGCCTCGGGTCTACACATTGAACAGGAAGTGCATCACATCGCCGTCCTGCACGATGTACTCCTTGCCCTCTGTCCGCATCTTCCCTGCGTCCTTGGCGCCCTGTTCGCCGTTGCAGGCGATGAAGTCGGCGTAGGCGATGGTTTGGGCGCGGATGAAGCCCTTCTCGAAATCCGTGTGGATGATGCCTGCGGCTTGGGGGCCGGTGGCGCCGATAGGGATGGTCCAGGCGCGGACTTCCTTCACGCCAGCGGTGAAGTAGGTCTGGAGGCCCAGCAGCTGGTAGCCAGCGCGGATGAGGGCGTTGAGACCCGGTTCTTTGAGGCCGGCCTCTTCGAGAAACATGGGCCGCTCTTCTTCAGGCAGTTCCTGGATCTCGGCTTCCAGCTTGGAGCAGATGGGAATGGCGGGCGCGTGGCGCTCAGCGGCCAGGGCCTTCAGCTTCTGGAAGTGGGGGTTGGCATCCGGGTCCGCGATATCGCCTTCGCCGATGTTGCCCACGAAGAGGACCGGCTTCAGTGTGATGAGGCCGAAGGACTTCACGAGGGCGATTTCGTCCTTCGTGAGCTTGGCTGCGGTGGCCCAGCGGCCGTCGTTGAGGACGGCGAAGACCTTCTCCAGCACTGCCACGAGGGCCGACGCTTCTTTGTTGGCGCCGCTTTTGGCGGCCTTGCGGTTGCGCTCCAGGCCCTTCTCGACGGAGTCGAGGTCTTTGAGAATGAGTTCCGTTTCGATGATCTGCACATCCCGCGCGGGATCCACGCTGCCCTCGACATGGGTGATGTCCCCGTCTTCGAAGCAGCGGCAGACCTGGACGATGGCGTCCGTGTCGCGGATGTTGGCCAGGAAGGCGTTGCCGAGGCCCTCGCCTTTCGAGGCGCCCCGCACGAGTCCCGCGATGTCCACGAACTCCTGGGCTGCGGGAAGGATCCGCTGGGGTTTCACGATGACCGCCAGCTTTTCAAGCCGCTCATCGGGCACATCCACGACGCCCGTGTTGGGCTCGATGGTGCAGAAAGGGTAGTTGGCGCTGGCCGCGCCCGCCCGGGTGAGGGCGTTGAACAGGGTGGACTTGCCGACATTGGGCAGCCCGACGATGCCACAGGCGACAGCCATGCGGACCTCCAGCCCTCCAGTGTCTCAGACACCGTCGGCGCAGAAAAGCGGGAAGGCCCTTGCGCACGGCTCCAGCCCGCCATAACCTCCAGCGCAACGCAGTCCGTAGAACCCTCCTGGAGGCCGCATGAGCACGACGGTTCGGGCCGAGTACCCCGGCTATGTGATGGACATCCTGGTGCGCCCGGGCGACGCCGTGGAGGAAGAGGAGGCCCTCATCCTCATGGAGAGCACGGACCAGGACCACACGCCGTTCTATGTGAACGCGCCGGAGGCCGGCAAGGTCCGGGAGATCCTCCTGGAGGAAGGTGATTTCGCGGACGAGGACGACGAGCTGATGGTGCTGGCCGATGTGGAGGCGGAGGACGACCACGGCTGATGCGCGCCGTCTTAGCTACACTGGATGCTTACTGGAGGCGTCCATGGCGGTGATCCGTGCGGAGATGGCGGGCAAGGTGCTGGAAGTGTGCGTGGCGGCGGGCGATGCCGTCTCCGAGGACCAGGACCTGATCATCGTGGAAAGCATGAAGATGCAGATTCCCGTGGGCGCGCCCGAGGATGGCACGGTGGCGAAGGTTTTCGTGGTCGCCGACCAGTTCCTGGATGAAGGCGACCCCATCGTCGAACTGAGCTGATGCCGGAACTCCGCGTCGAAAGACCCGGGGGCCAGGACGCGGGCATCGTGCGTCTCGGCCTGGACCGTCCCGCGGCGAAGAACGCGCTGGGGCGCCAGCTCCTGGGCGAGCTCCGCGCGGCGCTGGACGGGCTCCGGAACGACCGCTCGGCGCGGGTGGTGATCCTCCACAGCCTCGTGGAGGGCGTCTTCTGCGCTGGCGCGGATCTCAAGGAGCGGGCGGGCATGGCGCAGGCGGAGGTGGAAACCTTTGTCCGTGGCCTGCGTGCGGCGTTCACGGAACTGGAGGATCTGCCTCTGCCCACGATCGCCGCCATCGAAGGCGCGGCCCTGGGCGGCGGGCTGGAGCTGGCGCTCGCCTGCGATCTCCGCATCGCGGGGGCGGATGCGAAGCTTGGCCTTCCCGAGACGGGCCTCGCCATCATCCCCGGCGCGGGCGGGACGCAGCGGCTGCCTCGCCTCATCGGGCGTTCCAAGGCCAAGGAATTGATCTTCACGGGCCGCCGTCTCGATGGCGAGGAGGCCGCGCGGCTGGGGCTGGCGGATCATGTGGTCCCGGCGGGCCAGGCCATGGACCGGGCCCTGGCGTTGGCGCGGGAGATCCTGCCTAACGGGCCCATCGCGCTGCGCGCTGCGAAGGAGGCCATCAACGGCGGCCTGGAGATGGACCAGGAATCCGGGCTCGCCCTGGAGCGCGCCTGTTATGGCCAGGTCATCCCCACAAAGGACCGGCTGGAAGGTCTCGCCGCGTTCCGCGAGAAGCGGAAGCCTGTCTACAGGGGTGAATGATGGGCGCGGGCCACGATCACGACCGTCATCACGATCACGGCCACGGCCACTCGCATGGCCACGACCACGGGCCTACGACGGCCGGGCGGCTGGCCTCCAGCGCGGGCATTTTCTTCATCAGCTTCCTGCTCCAGGGCCTCGGCGGCTTCTGGAGCGGCTCCGTGGGCCTCGTCAGCGATTCGCTGGAGAACCTCAACGATGTGCTGGTGAACCTGCTGGGGCTGGCCAGCCTCGCCATCGCCAACCGCCGCGAGCCCTGCGACCGCTACGCCTTCGGCTTCCACCGGCTGGAGGTCATCAACAGCCTCGTGGGCGTGGGCTTCCTCCTGGCGCTGGCGGCGGGCGTGGCCGTGAAGGCCGTGGACCACCTCCGCCACCCCCAATCCATTCTCACGGGCTGGGTGCTGCTCTTCGCGCTGGGCGGCCTCGTCCTGAACATCCTGGCCACGCTCGTGCTCGTGCCCAAGGACAAGAGCCAGCTGGAGCGGGATGCCAGCCTGAAGGCAGCCTATGTGCACGCCTTCTCCGACTCCCTCACCAGCGTGGGCCTCGTCATCTCCATGGTGGTCATCCGCTTCACGGGCTGGCGCTGGCTGGACCCGGCCGTGGCCTTCGCCATCCTGCTCGTCATCCTCCGGGGCGCCTGGGTGCTGCTCAAGGATGCCGTGGCCATCCTCATGCACAAGGCGGCCTTCGATCACGACGAGGCCCGCGCGGAGCTGGCGGGGATCGGCGGCATCCTGGGCGTGAACGACCTGCGTAGCTGGAAGGTGTGCAGCCACCTCACCGTGGCGACGGCCCATGTGGTGGTGGCCGAGGAGCGGCTGGACGGGACGGCCCGCATCCTCCATGACATCGAGCATCTGCTGGAGGACCATTTCGGGGTCCGGCATGTGACGATCCATTTCGAGACCGAGGCCATGTCCTCCACGCACCACCACCGGTTCATCCACCAGCACGAGGCCCGGGCCCACGAGCATCACCAGCATTGAGGGCGCTCATGCGCTAAGCTCGTGGCCGGAACGCCCCATGGCCGACGGCACCCTGCTCATCGTGGATGACGATCCCCTCCAGCGGGAGTACCTCGCGACCTTGCTGGGGCAGGGGGGATATGCCGCCCTTCACGCCGGAAACGGCGAGGAAGGCCTGAAACGCCTGAAGGAAGACCCCGAGACCGTCGACGGAGTCCTGCTGGATTGGCGCATGCCGGGCATGGACGGCCTCACGATGCTGCGCCGCATCAAGGCGGATCCGAGGATCTCGTCCATCCCCGTCATCTTCCAGACCGGGTTGAACGATGAGGCCCTGCTGGCGGAATGCCTCGCCGCGGGAGCGCATTACTATCTCACCAAACCCGTGAGGGAGGATGTGCTGCTGGCGACGGCCTACTCCGCCGTCCAGAGCCGGCGCCGGCACCGGGAGCTGTGGTTCCAGGTCCGGGAAGCCGCACGCACGCTCGCGCTCATGGATCTGGGGCGCTTCCGGTTCCGGACCCAAGAGGACGCTGAGAATCTCACCCATCTGCTCGCGGCCGCCTGCCCCGATCCGGACCGCGCCGCCATCGGCCTTTCCGAGTTGCTCCTCAACGCCGTCGAGCATGGGAATTTGGAGATCACCTACCAAGAGACGAGCGAGGCGATCGAGCGCCGGAGCCGCGCCGAACTCATCCGGAACCGGATCAAAGATCCGCGCTACAGCTCCCGGTTCGCGGAAGTCCGTTTCGAGCACCTGCCCGACCGCTACCGTTTCCTGGTGAAGGACCAAGGCAACGGTTTCGACTGGAAGAAGTTCCTCCAGCTAAGCCCCGAGCGGGCTTACGACACCCATGGCCGCGGCGTGTACATGGCCTCCAACTGCTTCGACCGGATGGAATTCATGGGCAACGGGAACACCGTCACGGTGGAGATCCTGCTGCCGGAAGGCTGGCCTCACACATGAAAAGGCGCCGCTTACGCGGCGCCTTTCCGGAGGAGCGATGCTGGTTCAGGCCATGCCGTGCTTGGCCATGATGGCCCCTCGCTGTTTGTCGAACTCGGCCTGGTTGATGAGCTGGGAGTCGAAAAGATCCTTCAGCTCGGAGAGCTCGTCCTTGAGCGACTTGGCGGGCGCCGCGGCCGCCGCGGGCTGCTGCATGCCCTGCATCGCCTGGCCCATCTGGGCGCCCATCATGTTGCCCATGCCGAAACCCAGGCCCGCGCCCATGCCCATGCCGGCGATGCCGCCAGGGTTCTGCGCCGCCAGCGGGATGGAATCCGCCACCTGCATCTGGGTGTAGGCGCCCATCACCGGCGCCATCATCCCGACGCCCGTGCGCTTGTCCATCATCTTCTCGACTTCCTCGGGGAGGCTGATGTTCTCCACGAAGAACTTGGAGAGCTCCAGGCCCATGGTGCCGAACTCGTCGGCGAGCTTAGTCTTGGCAAGGTCGCTCAGCTCGTCGTAGTGGGCGGCGAGATCGAGGGCGGCGATCTTGGACTCGCCCAGCACATCCGTGAAGCGGCTCATGATGGACTTGCGCAGCTGCTCGGTGATGTCGTCCAGCGTGTAGACGCCGTTGGTGCCCACGAGCTGCTTGAGAAACTTGCCGCTGTCGGCCACTTTGATGGAGTAGATGCCGAAAGCGCGGATGCGCAGCATGCCGAAGTCGGCGTCGCGCATCATGATGGGGTTCGAGGTGCCCCACTTCTGGTCGTTGAAGAGCCGCGTGCTCGTGAAGTAGACCTCGGCCTTGAAGGGGCTTTCGAAGCCGTACTTCCAGCCCTTCAGGTCCGCGAGGACGGGCAGGTTCTGCGTGGTGAGCGTGTGGGTGCCGGGCTTGAGCACATCCGCCAGCTGGCCCTCGTTGACGAAGACCGCTTCCTGGCCTTCGCGCACGACGAGCTTGGCGCCGTTCTTGATCTCCTGCTCGCGCACGGGAAAGCGCCAGGCCAGGGTGTCGTTCGAATCATCGAGCCACTCGATGATCTCGATGAATTGGGCCTTGCCCCAGTCCATCAGGCTCATGTGTCTTCTCCTCGCGGCAGCGGCCGCAGATCATTATTTTACGAGCGGATGCAAGCGGCGCTTAGCGGGAAGGCCAGTTCCAGCTTTTCCAGGCTTCATTCGGCAAAGCTTGGGGCCTGGCGTCGGCGTTGGCGATGCGAAGGGCGAGGCGGCGTAGCAGCTCGGCCACATTCGCCAGCTTCTCTGGCTCGATCTTGTCCGGCGTGTCGGTGGCCTGGTGGTAGTCCGCCTCCATGCCGCCGAAGAAGAAGATGGCGGGAATGCCGGCCTGGGCGAAGGTGTAGTGGTCGGAGCGCTTCCAGTACTCGTCCGCTTCGTCCGTGAGCGTGAATCCCAGGTCCGCCCCGATGGACCGCGCGTCGCGGGTGAGCGTGCCCGTGGCCCCCTCGATGCGCGCGGGCGTGACCGCGATGGTGCGGACGCCGTTGCGTCCCACCATGTCCGTGTTGAGATCCGCCACGATGGACTTCAGCGGCAGGGGCGGGTCCGCCACGAAGGCCCGCGACCCGAAGAGGCCCAGTTCCTCGCCGCTCACGCTGAGGAAGAGGATGGAGCGCCGCGGCTTCGCGTCCTTGAGCAGCCGCGCCGCCTCCATGAGCACGGCCGTGCCGCTGGCGTTGTCATCGGCTCCGGGATGGAGCTGGCCGTTGGGCATGCCAAGGTGGTCCTCGTGGGCGCTGAGGACGACGATCTCGTCCTTCAGGACCAGATCGCTGCCAGGCAGGAGGCCCGCCACATTCACGGCACGGATCGTCTTGATGGTCATGCTGGGCGCGATGCGGAGGACGCCGAGTTCTTGGGGTGCCGTGGCCTTCATCAGGGCCGGGAGATCTAAGTCCAGGGCCTTGGCCGCGGTCTCATCGAGCGCGGCCAAGGCGGGGCCCGATGGCGCGGTTCCATCGGCGGGGAACCCGTAGCGGCCCCTCAGGCTGAAACGCCGGGTCCGCTCGTGGAAGGGGCCGAGCGCGTCTGCGCCAGGGCGGGGCAGAAGCAGGAGGCCCGTGGCGCCGGAGGCCGATCCGGCCTTCATCAGCGCGTCCGCATCCAGTGCCGGCCCGGCGGGCGCGAATCGCGCGAGCCATTGGCCCTTCGCGGACGCGCTCGGATCGATGCCATCTGGAACGAAGAGGAGTGGGGTCTCCAGCGGCGCGAGCCTGAAAGAGGTCGCGCCGGGACCAAACGGAACGCGATGCCCGTTCAGCGTGAACGCGGAGGCCCCCTCCTCCACGGTGCGGAGTTCCAGCTCGTAGGGCAGGAAGAACGGCTCCGCGCCCTTGCCCAACGGTTGGAGGCTCAGTTCCTTGAAGCGGTCCGCCACGAGCCGCGCGGCCTTCATCTGGCCCGGCGCGCCCGTGAGGCGCCCTTCGAAGGCGGGACTGGCGAGGGTGTAGACATCCGCCTTCATGCGCGCGGCATCGGGCGACTGGGCGGAGAGGAGGGCGGCGGACGCGGCGAGCGCCGCGTGAAGGCGCTTCACTTCCGTTTCCGCCCATGCGCGGGCAGCGCCGGATTCGGGATGCGCTCCTTGCTATGGACCATGCGAGTGTCGTCGTCGATGACGCAGCGCCAGCCCCGCGCTTCGTTGGGCATGTGGACTTCCACCTCCCACCCGCCGCTGGCGGCGTTGAGGGGGATCTCGCGCGCGCTCACGGCCACGCCGCCCGTGTCGCGCGCGGCGATGGCCTTGGCGTCCTTCTGGCTGACCAGGGGGCCGCGGCGATGCCCGCGCCCTCCCGCGCTGAGCGCCAAGACAGGGACGAGTAGCAGAGCGGCTGCGCGGATCTTCATGGATGCTCCGGTTGGATGCGGAAGAGTCTATCGCGCTTCCGGCAGGTCCAGGGCCCGCAGCCAGGCCGCCTGCTCATGGGGGTCTTCGCTGCGGACGCCATCATTGCGCAGGGCCGCGATCCGCAGGGCGCCGTTCGAGAAACCCAACAGGACGCCTTGGTCCGTCTCGCGGAAATGGCCATTGAGGCAGGGCGCTTCCGAGGGCAGGGCCCAGGCGACCTTCACCTCGCCCCGTTCCGTGCGGAGGAAGGCGTTGGGCCAGGGATCGGCCACGGCGCGGATCTGGTTGAAGGCCTCCTGGGCCGTCATGGCGAAATCGAGACGGGAATCCTCAGGCTTGCGACCGCCGAAGTAGGTGGAGGGCCCCAGTGTCTTCTGGTCCACGCGGGGCGCGGTGCCATCCGCCAGCCGCGGCGCCAGATCGCGGATGAGGGCGCGGCCAGCCTCCGCGCTGCGCAGCGTCAGTGAGAGGGCTGTGTCATCCCAGGCGATGGGCAGCTTCGTCTGGCCGATGATGGCGCCGTCATCGGGCTTGGGCGTCATGGCGTGGAGCGTCACGCCGGTTTCAGCCTCGCCTTTCACAAGCACCCAGTTGATGGGCGCGCGGCCGCGGAATGCCGGAAGCAGGCTGCCGTGGAGGTTGTAGGCGCCGAGCCGGGGCAGCTCCAGGAAGCGGGCCTGGATCATCTCCCGGAAATAGAAGCTGAAGAGGAGGTCCGGCGCCAGCGCGCGGATCCGCTCGTAGACGGCATCCGTGTTGAAGGAGGGCTCCATGAAAACCGGGATGCCGCGCTTTTCCGCCAGGGCCTCAGGCGCCTCGAACCACCGCTCGTCTTCACCTTGGGGATAGGTGAAGAGCGCTTTCACCCCTATCCCAGCCTGAATCACCCCTTCCAGGGCCGCCCTTCCGACCGGGCTGTACGCGCACACCACCGCAGTTGCTGCCATTTCTCCACCCTAACTGAGAATTGTCACAGATTTACACGCATCTTGCGGATCTCAAGAGCGGGGCTATCGTTGCGTCAGCATCGTCCGGTGAGGTTCCCATGCGAATCCGAACGTTCCTTCTCGCGCTAGCCCTGACCGGGCCGTCCGCCTTCGCGCAGATCGCGCCCGCGCCGCAGTCAACGTCCTCAGCAGTCATGGATGACGAGGACATCCTGGGAACGCCGAAAGCGTTCCGCGAGTTCGTGGTCAAGGCGACACTTCCCTACCAGGGCTACACGATGAAGACGCGCGCCCTGGTGCGGGCCGTCTTCTCGAAACCGGAGGACGGCGGCCTCGGCATGGTCTACGCCAATGACAAGACCCGCACCGTGTCAGAGGTATGGAAAGACCGCAAGGCGAACTGCCTGTCCCTCACCGCCTTCTATGTGGCGGCCTGCCGGGCCATCCAGGTGGATGTGAAGTTCGCGGATTCCGAAGGGATCAACCATTGGGTGCGGCAGGGAGATCTCATTCTTCATGAACGGCATGTCGTGGCCGTGCTCCCCATCAACCCTATCGACACCATGGTGGCTGATTTCAGCGCGGAACCCCGGATGGGCGCCCACCGCATCGTGTTCCTCTCCGAGGAGCGGTTCAAAGCGCTGTACCACAGCAACCGCGCGGTCGAGCTGCTTCAGGCCGGGCAGACCGGCGAAGCCATGCGGGAAGCCGAGGCTTCCCTGCGCGAGGATTCCAGGAGCGGCATCGGATGGAACATCTACGGCGTGATGCTCAAGGCCAGCGGGCAGGCGGTGAAAGCCGAGGCCGCCTTCCGGAAGGCGCTGGAGGTGGATCCGAAGGACGGCGCCGCCTGCGGGAACCTTGAGGAGCTTTGCCGTTCCCAGGGCCGCGACTCGGAGGCCGTGGCGTTCCGCGATCTGGGCCTCCGGCTCCGCGACCGGGATCCCTATTTCCACGCTTTCATCGCGAAGGAGAACCTCGCGGCCGGGAAGGTGGACGATGCGCTGGCCCAGATCCAGCGGGCTCTGAAGCTCCAGCGCATGGAGCCGGACTTCTACCTCATCCTCGCGCAGGCGGAGCTGAACCGGGGCGAGCATAACGCGGCCACGAAGGCCGTGCAGAAGGCCATCCACTGGAGCCTGCCGGATCAGCGGAAACGGATGGAGTCGAAGCTGGCGCTCATCCAGAGCCAGACCTAGGCGATTCGGGCCTCAGTTCGCTTCCAGTTCCGCCAGCCGGTCCTGGGCGTCGGCACTGTCGGGATAGTGGACGAGACATTCCCGCAGGTAGCGGCGGGAGCCTTCCATGTCATGCAGTTCGCGGCGGGCATCGGAGAGCTGGATGAGGGCCTCCTCGCTGTCCGGCTCCAGCTCCAGGGCCTGCCGCCAGTGGGCCTCGGCCCGGGACCACTCGCCCAATTCCGCGCACGCGTGGCCCGCGTCCAGCAGATGGCGGATGCGGCCCGGCTCCATGCGCGCGGCGCGTTCCAGCTCCATGCGCGCGCCCAAATGGTCGTTGAGGTGCGCCAGCGCGAGGCCCCGCAGATGCCAGTACGCCGCCTGCTCGCGGCAACGCAGGGGCAGGCCGTCGAGGAAGGGCAGCAGCTCCGGCCAGGCTTCCATGCCCGCCATGCAATCGGCCTGAAGCAGGAGGAGCGCGGGATCTTTGGGCTTTTCCGAAAGGCGGGCCTTCACTTCCGTGAGTGCCTCTTCATGGCGGCCCAATGCCGCAAGCAGCTGGAGGCGCAGCGGCGGATGTTGGTCGCCCTGGAGCTGGGAAGGCAGGCCCTCGAGCAGCTGCCAGGCGGCTTCGGCATCGGCCTCGATCCACCAGGCGGCCTCGGCCCGGCGCAGGGCCCATTCCTGGCGTGGCCCTTCGCCGTCTTCCGGCAGGCATCGCTCGGCCTTGTCCAGGGCCGCCAACGCTTCATCATCGCGCTGCAGGTCCAGCGCCAGCTTCGACCGTTCCATCCAAAGTGGGAAGGCCAGAGGCAGGCGCTGGAGCCCGGCATCCAGGGCGTTCCAGGAGGCTTCGGGATTCCCCAGCGCGCGCAGCGGCACAGACTCTCCCAGCCAATGCAGCGGGTGGCCGCGCAACTCCGGCGGCACGGGGCGCGCCAGGGCCAGGGCGTCCAGCATCCGGCCCTTCTTCAGGAGGAAATGCAGGGCGGCGGGCCGGTCCCAGAGGATGCGAGGGTCGCCATGGCGGGCCATGAGCAGGGATAGCGCGCGTTCGCCCAAGGCCTCGCGGTCCAGGCTGAAGCCCGCCCGCATGAGGTCATCCAGCAGCAGCGGGTCTTCGGAGGCAAGAGGCAGCGCCTTCTCAAACCGTTCCCAGGCCGCTGCGCCCTCATCGCGACGAAGGTGGAGCAGTCCGATGATGTGATGGAGCCGCGCCGAGCGTGGCGCGAGCCGCGAGAGGAAAGACGCGGCGCGCATGCGGAAGATCGAAGGCGCTTCCGGCAACGAGCGGAAGAAGGGGCGGACGAGCGTGCGCAGCGGCCAGGCCATCCGCGCGAGGTCGGCCTCGCGGAACGCGGCCCAGGCCGCGTCGCGATAATTCAGGGCGGCGTAGGCCCGGCCGCGGAGCAGATGGACCTGACGGCCCAGTTCGCCGCCGCCCGCGTTCGGAAGCAGGTCTAGCACCTCCGAAGCGGGCGTTCCACCGGCCCAGGCGGCTTCAGCCTTTTTCAGCCGAGGCAGGATGATGAAGCGTTCACGGATCCAGGTACCTGCCGCCATCGCGGCCACGGCCGCTGCGAGGCCCCACCAGCCCAGATCCTGGATGAGGATCGTGCTTGAGACTGCCAGCAGGATGGCCGACAGGACCATGCCGATTAGGGGCGGAAGATTGGGACCGAAGGAGCGTGTTCGCATCGCCTCCAGTATGGGGCCAAGCGAAAGGCCCCGCCGGAGCGGGGCCTTTTCCGGTGATGGCCGGGTCTAGTTGCCCTGCTGGATCTCTTTGGCGATGACGAGCCGCTGGATCTGATTGGTGCCCTCATAGATCTGGAGGAGCTTGGCGTCGCGCATGCACTTCTCGACGAGGTAGTCGCGGCTGTAGCCGTTGCCGCCCAGCACCTGCACGGCGTCGGTGCTCACTTCCATGGCCGTGTCGGTGGCGAAGGTCTTGGCGATGGCGCTCTGCTTGGAGTTCTTGATGTTGTTGTCCGTCATCCAGGCCGCCTGCCAGGTGAGGAGGCGGCTCGCCTCGATCTTCTTCGCCATGTCCGCCAGCATGAAGCTGATGGCCTGGTTGGCGAAGATGGGCTGGCCGAACTGGATACGGTTCTTGGCGTAGTCCAGGGCGATCTCGTAGGCTGCGCGAGCCACGCCCACGCCGCCCGCGGCCACAGCCGCGCGAGTCTGGTCCAGCGTCTTCATGGCGATGATGAAGCCCATACCCTCCTTGCCGAGGATGTTCTCGGCGGGCACTTCGGCGTTCTCGTAGTGGACCTCGACCTGGTTCGACGCGCGCTGGCCCATCTTGTCCATGGCCTTGCCCACGGTGAGGCCGGGCGTGTCGCGGGGGACGACGATGCAGCTGGTGCCGCGGGCGCCCTTGTCGGGATTGGTGCTGGCGAAGAGCGTGTAGAAGTCCGCGTAGCCGCCGTTGGTGCAGTAGCACTTCGTGCCGTTGATGATGTACTTGTCGCCCTTGAGCTCCGCGCGGCAGGTCATGCCGCCGGCGTCGGAACCGGCATTGGGCTCGGAGAGCGAGAAGGCCGCGAAGACGGGGGCCTCCACGAGCTTGCCCAGCCACTTCTTCTTCTGGTCGTCGCTACCGGCGATGAGGATGGGCGTGATGGCGAGGCCGTTGGCCATGATGGAGGTGTAGAGGCCGCCGCAACCCCAGGCCAGCTCCTCGCAGACCAAGGCTTCTTCCACCTGGTTCTTGCCGGGGCCGCCGCAGAACTTGGGCACGAGGGCCTGCAGGTAGCCCAGCTCCCAGGCCTTGTCGTAGACCGAGGTGGCCCATTCGCCGGTGTTGTCGTAGTGGCGCGCCACGGGCCGCATCACATTGACGGCGAAGTCATGGGCCTGATCCTTCAGGGCCTGTTGTTCGGGGGTCAGAGTGAAATCAAGCACGGACGACCTCGCAGCAAAGGGCTCCAGTCTATCGCCCTCCCGCGCATTCCCGTCCCGGGAATCCTCGGACCTTGGGTAGACTGGGGCGTTTGCCTGGAGATCCCATGCGCGTCGGCTGCCCGAAGGAAATCAAGAACAACGAGAACCGCGTGGGCCTGACGCCCGCCGGGGCCCGGGCCTTCTCGGGCGCCGGGCATGAAGTGCTCGTGGAGGCCGGGGCGGGCCTGGGCAGCGGTTTCACGGATGCCGAGTACGCCGCCACCGGCGCCAAGCTGGTGCCGACGGCCGCCGAGGTCTTCGCGCAGGCCGAAATGGTCATCAAGGTGAAGGAGCCCCAGAAGGGCGAGATCGCCATGCTCCGCAAGGACCAGATCCTCTTCACCTACCTGCACCTGGCGCCGGATCCGGAGCAGACCCAGGGCCTCCTCAAGAGCGGCGTCACAGGCATCGCCTACGAGACCATCACGGACGCCCAGGGCAAGCTGCCTCTCCTGACGCCCATGTCCGAGGTGGCTGGCCGCATGGCAGTCCAGATCGGCGCCCAATATCTGCAGAAGACCAATGGCGGCCGCGGCATGCTGCTGGGCGGCATCCCCGGCGTGCTCCCGGCCCATGTGGTCGTCCTCGGGGGCGGCGTGGTGGGCGTCAACGCCCTCAAGATGGCCGTGGGCCTGGGCGCGCGCGTGACGGTCCTGGACCGCAGCCTGCCGACCTTGCGCTACCTGGATGACATCTTCGGCAACCGCATCGAGACGCTGTGGAGCAGCGATGCCCATGTGGAGGAAGTCCTCCCCAGCGCCGATCTCGTCATCGGCGCGGTGCTGGTGCCCGGCGCGGCCGCGCCCAAGCTCATCAAGCGCGGCATGCTCAAGCTCATGAAGCAGGGCAGCGTCATCGTGGATGTGGCCGTGGACCAGGGCGGCTGCGTGGAGACCACCCACGCCACCACCCATGCGGACCCCATCTACTTCGTGGACGGCGTGCTGCACTACGGCGTGGCCAACATGCCTGGCGCCGTGCCCCGCACTTCCACCATCGGCCTCACCAACGCCACGCTGCCCTACGCGCTCAAGCTGGCGAACATGGGCTGGAAGATGGCGCTGGCCAGCGACAAGGGCTTCCTCGAAGGCCTCAATGTCCACGCGGGCCAGCTCACTTGCAAGCCCGTGGCCGAGGAACAGAAGCTGGCCTTCGTCGACCCCCTCACCTTGGTCTAGATCTATGCGGCTTTCTGAGCGTGCGGTCCATTTTCCCGACAGCCCCATCCGCAAGCTGGGACCGTTGGCGGACCGCGCCCGGGCGCTGGGACGCAAAGTCATCCCCTTGAACATCGGCCAGCCGGACATCGCCACGCCGACGGCTTTCCTGGACGCGCTACACGGGTACAAGGATGCCGTCGTGGCCTACGGCCGCTCGGAAGGCGAACCCGAATTGCGGGAAGCCCTGGCTGACTACTACCGTCAGCTCGATCTGCCGCTGGAGGCGGATGACATCGTCATCACCGTGGGCGGCAGCGAGGCGCTGCTCTTCGCACTCCAGATCGCGGCGGATCCCGGGGATGACGCCCTCGTCATCGAACCCTTCTACACGAACTACACGGCCTTCGCCCGCATGAGCGGCATCGAGCTGCGGGGCCTGGCCGCGGACCCGGCTTCCGGTTTCCGGCTTCCGGAGGACGAAGAGCTTATCGCCGCCATCGGCCCGCGCACCCGCGCCATCCTCCTCTGCTCGCCCAACAACCCCACGGGGACCACGCTGTCGGCCGAAGAGCTGGGCCGCTTGGCGCGGATCGCGGTGAAGCACGACCTCTTCCTCATCGCGGACGAGGTCTACCGCGAATTCGTCTACGAGGGCGCCCATGTCTCCGCGCTGTCGGTGCCTGGCATCGAGGACCGCGTGATTCTCGTGGACAGCCTCTCCAAACGCTATTCGCTCTGCGGCGCGCGGCTGGGCTGCATCGCCACGCGCAACAAGGACGCGCGCGCGGCCGCAGGCCGCATGGCCATGGGCCGCCTCTGCCCGCCCGTGCCGGAGCAGCGCGCGGCCGCCGCCATGATCGCCGGGCTGCCCCGGGATTTCTTCTCGCCCATCCGCGACGAGTACCGCCACCGCCGCGACGCGTTGCTGGACGGATTGTCCGCCATCCCCGGCCTCCGCTGCGAGAAGCCCGCGGGCGCCTTCTACCTCATGGCCTCTCTGCCCGTCGGGGACGCCGAGGCCTTCGCGCGCTGGGCGCTGACAGACTTCGAGCGGGACGGCGAGACATTCATGGTGGCGCCGGGCCCCGGCTTCTACGCCACGCCCGGCCTGGGCGCGGACCAGGTGCGGCTCGCCTATGTCATCGAGGAGAGCCGCCTCCGCCGCGCAGCGGAGCTGATGGCGGAAGCCGTGGCCCAGTTCCAGACCGCGAGCGTGTGAGCATGCGCCCCGACCGTCCCGTCGCCCTCGTCACCGGAGCCAGCAGCGGCATCGGCGAGGCCATCGCCCGAACGCTGGCCGAAAGCGGCTTCGATCTCGCCCTCGGAGCCCGGCGCATGGATCGCGTGGAAGCGCTGGCGGCGGAGCTTCGCGCGAAGGGCGTGCGCGTGCATGCGGGCGCGGTGGACACTCGCGACACGGAGAGCGTGCGCGCCTTCGTGGAAGGCGCGGCCTCGGCTCTCGGCGCCCTTCATGTGGTGGTCGCCAACGCGGGGCTCGCTCGCGGCCTCGACAAGGTGTGGGAGATTCCGGACGAGGATCTGGAGGCCATGCTGCGCACCAATGTGGAGGGCGTGGTGAAGACCATCCGCTTCGCGCTGCCCCATGTGCGGAAGTCGGGCTGGGGCCACATCGTCTTCATCGGCTCCACCGCAGGCCATCAAAGCTACGAGGGCGGCGGCGTCTACTGCGCCTCCAAACACGGCGTGAAGGCGCTCTCGCACTCCCTGAGGCTGGAGCTCTGCGGCGAGCCCATCCGCGTGACGAGCGTGGATCCCGGCATGGTGGACACGGAGTTCAGCCTCGTGCGTTTCCACGACGCCGAACGGGCCAAGAGCGTGTATGCGGGCATGGAACCGCTCAGGGCTTCAGATGTGGCCGAGTGCGTCCGATGGAGTCTGATGTTGCCGGAGCGGGTCAATGTGGATGAGGTCATCGTCAAGCCGAGGGACCAGGCCTCTCACACGGGCGCCAAGGTGGCCCGCCGGTCCTGAGATCCGGGCGGTAAAAAGCACGGCTCCTTCCCAAACGCGCGCGAAGCTGGAAGGCTGAGACCCGTGTTGCCCCGTCCGTTCAAGCGGTTGATCGTCAGCTTGGCCTTGACCTTCCCAGCCCTGGCCGCTGGCCTGGCCCTGGCCTCTCGCGAGCAACCCTCCCGCGCATCGGGAGTCTACGGCTTCAAGTCCTATGGCGGCGACCAGGGCCTGACGACCCTCGCCGTGTCGGTGATGGCCCAGGACGAGAGCGGGTTTCTCTGGGTGGGCACCGAGGATGGCCTCTTCCGTTACGACGGCGAGGCCTTCCACCGCTTCGGCGTGAAGGACGGCCTGCCAGATGAGGGCATTTACGCCCTCGCGCCCGCGCCAGACGGCAGCCTCTGGGTGCTGACCCGGACCGGCTTGGCTCGCTTCGAAGGCGGCCGCTTCCTGGCCGTGGGCAAGGCTTCCGGCCTTCCGCCCTTGGAGAACCTGATCCTGCTGGGATCCACAGTAGCCTGCGATGCGCAGAGCCGTCTCTGGATCGCCACCCGGCAGGGTCTTTACCTCGGCGGCCCCAGCGGGTTTTGGCCTGTGGATGGATTGCCGAGGGTGCCCACGGCCTGCGTTTGGATCAACCCTTCGGACGGGACTGTGGTGACAGCGCAGAGGCAGGGGCGCGTCTTCCATAGCCTGCCTGGGGGAGGTTGGGCGGAGGCGAAGCTCCCGCCCCCCCACGACCAGGGTGTGGCCATGGCCCTGGTCCAGGACACCGGAGGCCGCACCTGGGCCCGCGGCGCCACCTTCCTCGTGCGGTTCGACCGCGATTGGAAGCATCCGGCTCAGGACCTCAGCAAGCTGCTCCCCCTTAAGGCGCTGCGGGACTTCGCGCTCTTCCCCGATGCCCAGGGCTGGATCTGGGCACCGACCCAATCGGGGCTGGATTGCTTCCAGGGAGACAACGGCTTTCTTTTAGATGATTCCCGGGGTCTGCCGGGGAGCTGGGCCGGTAGCGTGCTTGTGGACCACGAAGGCAGTTTGTGGGTCGGGAGCGAGGGCGTCCACCGCGCGTTGGGGCGCATGCGCTGGAGCTCGTCCACGCGTCGCCAGGGACTGCCCAGCGACACCATCTGGGCCCTGGCGCGGACCGAGGACGGGAGGATCTGGGCCGGCACCCAGAGCGGCTTGGCCGTGGGTGGTTCCAACGGCTGGTCCGCCGTGCCGGAAACCAAAGGACTGCCCGTGAACGCGCTGCTGGCTGACGCCGCGGGAGGCCTCTGGGCTTCCGCGAATCCGCCGGGCGCCAACAAGCCCGGGGCCTGGCATCTCATGAAGGGCTGGCGCGGTTCGTGGGTGGGGTTCCCGGGCGGGAAGACCAACGATTCCATTCAGAGCTTCTCGCAAGCGGAGGACGGCACGATCTGGGTGGCCTCCGCTTTCGGAAGCCTCTGGCGGATTCCTCCGGGCGGATCACCTGTGCCCGTCACCATCCCCGGCCTGGACCTGCGCGCGAACTTCTTCAAGGTGCTTGCGCAGAAGGGGGCTGTCTTCGTGTCCACCGACCACGGCTTGGCCCTCTACGATCAGGGCGCCTGGCGGGTCCTGGGCAGGCCGGAGGGGCTGAAGAGCGCCAACGCCCAAGCCATGGCCATGACGAGCAGCGGCGAGTTGTGGATCGCCTACGGCAACGCCCACGGCCTGTCCATCCTGAGGCGGAACGGAGGTGCCTGGGCCGTGGCAGCGCAGGTGGAGGTGCCATCTCTCATCGAGGACAGCATCGTCTCCATGGCCTTCGATGCTAAAGGCTGCCTCTGGCTGGGCACCAGCCGGGGCGTGAAGCGGTGGGACGGCCAGACCTGCCTGCGCTTCGGGCGGGGCGAGGGTCTGCCGGGCGAGGATGCCGATGGCAACGCCGTGTGGGTGGACCCGGATGGCGTATGGTTCGGCATGAGCAATGGTCTCGCCCATTTCGATGCCCGTGGCGGCTCCACGCCCGATGTGCCTCCGAGCGCCCGGATCATGGAAGTCACCGATGGCGGCGGGCATTCCCTCGCCCCGGACGGCAACCTGCTGCGGATCCCTTATGCCTACCGCACGATGGACTTCAACTATGCCGTGCCGAGCTACCTGAACGAGAGCACCGTGCGGCTCCAAGTGCGGCTCCAGGGCTTGGAGGACGAATGGCGGGACACGAAGTTCCGCGAGGCGCGCTACACCGCGCTGCCGCCGGGGGACTACCGTTTCGAGGCGCGGGCGGCCATCGGCGCCGGACCCTTCGGGAATCCGGACACCCTGGACTTCCGCATCCTGGCGCCCTGGTGGCGCGCTTGGTGGTTCTACGTCTTGTGCTTCGTGTTCGCGACGGCCCTGGTGCTCGTCTCGGTTCGCTGGCGCACAGCCGTGCTCGAGAAGCGCAACCGCTCGTTGGAGGCCCTCGTGAGGGCGCGCACCCTGGACCTGGAGCGGGCCAATGAGCAGCTCCAGGAATCCAGCATGGTGGACGCGCTCACGGGCCTCAAGAACCGCCGCTACCTGGGGATGAGCCTGCCAGAGGAGGAAGGCCGCGTCTTACGCGCCTTCCGCACACTGCAAGCCTCAGGCCGCCAGCCCAGCGGCGAGGATCTCGTCTTCCTGCTGGTGGACCTGGACTATTTCAAGACCGTGAACGACACCCACGGCCATGCCGCGGGCGACGCCGTCCTCAAGCTCGCCGCCGAGGCCATCCGTTCCGCCACCCGTGAAACGGACACGGTGGCGCGCTGGGGTGGTGAGGAATTCCTCGTCATTGCCCGCCGCGCGGACCGCCATACCGCCGATGTCATCGCCCGCAAGATCCTGGACGAGGTGAGGAGCCGCGTCTACCCCTTCGGCGACAACCAGGAGCTGCGGCTCACCTGTTCCGTGGGATACAGCGCCTTCCCCGTGCTCGTGGGCGAGCCCGGCGCCTTCGGCTGGGAGGAAGTCGTGGAGATCGCCGACCAGTGCCTCTACGCGGCCAAGCGCACGGGCCGCGACGGTTTCGTCGGTGTCTATCTCGACACGCTCGAGGAACAGCCGGACCTCATCCGCCGCCTCTTGCACGATCTACCTGAGCTGGTGGGTGAAGGGAAGGTCGTGCTCCGCAGCTCTTTCGGGGAAGGCAAGCCCCTAGCCTGGAAGCAGGGCCACTGATGGAAGCGTCCCGTCCTGAGCCCACGCCCTGTATCCATGTCTGCGAGCTGGACCCGCGATCAGGCTTATGCAGCGGATGCCACCGCAGCGCGGAGGGGATCTGCAGTTGGCCTGGCAGTATGGGAAGCGTGCTCGGGGCGCCGGAGCAGGAATGAAAAGAGGCCGCTCTCGCGGCCTCAGGAATTGGTTGGCGCGGGCGGTCTCGAACCGCCGACCCCCACCGTGTCAAGGTGGTGCTCTACCGCTGAGCTACGCGCCAATACGAACAGCTATTTTACCTGAATGGCGGGGGTTGTCCATCAGGCCTTCGGAGCGGCGCCCTTGGCCTTGAAGGACCAGGTGAGGCGGAAGACGGCCACTTCGTCGCCCGCCTCGTCCCAGCCGGTGCTGGTGCAGAGGACGGTGCGGCCTTCGCCGGTGGCGCGGGTTTCATCCACGGCTTTCGCGATGGCGGGGCCATCGGGGCAGGTGAAGGTGATGCGGCCCACGGCCTTCTTCGTGAAGGCGCCTTCCAGACCCACCACCAGCATGGAGACGGGCGATCCTTCCGCCACGCGGACCATGCCCTGCACGCCGCTGGCCAGCTCGGCGGCCATGGCGAGGCAGGCGAAGTAGATGCTGCGGAAGGGATTCTTCGTGAGGTAGCCGAAGCGGATGCTGACGGCGGCCATCTCCTGATCGAATTCCGTCACGCGCAGGCCTGCGAGCAGCCCCATGGGCAGCTTGCCGAGCATGAAGAATTTCAGTTTCCAGGGATTCCGGATGGAGCGGCGCATGGCCTCGGCGTTCACGGTTCACTCCACCGTCACGGACTTGGCGAGGTTGCGGGGCTGGTCCACATCACAGCCTCTCAGCAGAGCGATGTGGTAGGCCAGCAGCTGGAGTGGCACCACATGGAGTATGGGCGCCAGCCACGCGTTCACGGCGGGCAGAGCCAGGACGGATTCCGCGATGGTGGCGAGGCCGTTATCGCCCTCCGTCACGAGGCCCAGGATGCGGCCTTCGCGGGCCGCGGCTTCCTGGAGGTTCGACAGCGTCTTCTCGCGGTGCTGGTCCGTGGGCAGCAGCGCCACCACGGGCAGGTTCTTGTCAATGAGGGCGATGGGGCCGTGCTTCATCTCGCCCGCGGGATAGCCCTCGGCGTGGATGTACGAGATCTCTTTGAGCTTCAGCGCGCCTTCGAGGGCGATGGGGTAGAGCGGGCCGCGGCCCAGGTAGAGGAAATCGTCGGCCTCCTGCCAGGCCTGGGCCCAAACCTTGATCTGGGGTTCCAGTCCGAGGGCGCGCTCCAGCTGGGCGGGAAGCTCGCGGAGGCCTTGCAGAAGATCTTCACGCGTTTCGGGGTCCAGGGTGCCTTTCGCCTCGCCGATGCGGAGTGCCAGGAGCAGGAGGACGGCGAGCTGCGTCGTGAAGGCCTTGGTGGAGGCCACGCCGATCTCCGGTCCCGCGTGGGTGAGCAGCGTCGCGTCCGCCTGCCGCGTGGCGGTGGAGCCCCGGGCGTTGCAGATGACGAGGGTCTTCGCGCCGCGGCTGGCGGCTTCCTTGAGGGCGGCCAGCGTGTCCGCGGTCTCGCCGCTCTGGGTGATGCCCAGGGCCAGCGTGCCCGGCTCGATGACGGGTTCGCGGTAGCGGAATTCGGAGGCGTAATCGATCTCCGTGCCCACGCGGGCCAGCTGCTCCAGGTAGAACTTGCCCACGAGCCCCGCATGCCAGCTGGTGCCGCAGGCCACGATGCTGACGCGCGTGATGGCGCGCAGCTCGTCATCGCTCCAGGGCAGGTCCAGGGGGATGGGCTCGCTGTCCGCGGGCAGGCGGTTGAGCAGCGTGTTGGAGAGGGCCTGGGGCTGCTCGAAGATCTCCTTCTGCATGAAGTGCTTGTAGCCGCCCTTCTCGGCAGCCACGGGGTCATAGGGGATCACCTGGACGGGGCGCACAGCGGTCGTCCCGTCCAGGCGGAAGATGTCCGCGCCACCGCGGGTCAGCTCCGCGAGATCGCCGTCTTCCAAGAAGATGATGCGCCGGGTGTGGGCCAAGAGCGGCACCACATCGGAGGCGAGAAAGGTCTCGCCCTCGCCCAGGCCGATGCAGAGCGGGGGGCCGGAGCGCGCGGCCAGGATGCGGCTGGGGTCATCCGCGTGGAGGCAGGCCAGCGCGTAGATGCCGCGGACCTTCTTCACGGATGCGATGAAGGCGTCCTGGAAGGAGAGGCCGTCCCGCCGCATGAGCAGCGCCACCATCTGCGGGAAGCATTCCGTGTCCGTCTCGGAGGCGAAGGAGACGCCCGCCGCCTGCAGTTCCTCGCGCAGCTCCAGGAAGTTCTCGAAGATGCCGTTGTGGACCGCCACGACCTTGCCGTTCTGGCTGCGGTGGGGGTGGGCGTTCTCCTCTGTGGGCCGCCCGTGCGTCGCCCAGCGGGTGTGGCCGATGCCCAGCGGCGTTGTGTCGGAACGGTCCACCTTGACCGCGAGGTTCGCGAGCTTGCCCGAGGCGCGGACGATGGTGAAGCTCCCAGTGCCAGGGGAGAGGGCGATGCCCGCGCTGTCGTAGCCGCGGTACTCCAGGCTCCGGAGGCCGTCCACGAGGATGGACGCCGCGCCCTGCTCACCGATGTAGCCCACGATCCCGCACATGAATGTGTTCCTCCTTGAACCTGTCCGCCCGATGCAAGTTCTCACGATATGGGCCAGGACCGGCTCTGTCCAAGGTGGTCCACTCGCCACAGGGTGTGGCGAGTGCCACGCCGCGCAGTGCGGTTGAGGCGACCCGGCCCCTATTCATTTGGGCCCGATAGTGGGCTGGGATGGGTGGATCGGGGGTGGACAGAAGGCGGCATTGGGACGAGACTTGTCTCTGAAAATTCCGCCATTTCCCTTTTCTGCCCTCCAAGGGTCGGCTTTTTGGAGTTCCCAAATGCCTGTCTGGGTCGAGTTTGGGTTCCTGAGCACCTTCAGGGATGCGGCTGGCTATGTTCTCGGGATCCGCCGGCATGGGCGCCCCGGTCACAACTTGGTGGCAGCCGCTTGCGCCGTTTGGACCTTGCCTTCACCAGCCCGGCAGGCTCCTCCACCCCCGCAGCAGCCCACTCCCGCCTCCCTCGCAGGGATGAGCCTTGAAGACCTCACGAACATCGAGGTCACCTCGGTTTCTAAGAAACCCGAGAAGCTGTCCGAGGCGCCCGCGGCGGTTTTTGTGATCTCCCGCGAGGACGTCCGCCGTTCCGGGGCCACCACCCTCGCGGAAGCGCTCCGGCTCGCGCCGAACCTGGAAGTGGCGAGGCAAAACTCAAACGCCTACGCCATCAGCGCCCGGGGGTTCCAGACCGCGCTGGCGAACAAGCTGCTGGTGCTCATCGACGGGCGCAGCGTTTACACCCCCTTCTACTCCGGGACCTACTGGGATTCCCAGGATGTGATGCTGGAGGATGTGGACCGCATCGAGGTCGTCAGCGGCCCTGGGGGCACCTTGTGGGGGTCCAATGCCGTCAACGGCGTCATCAACATCATCACCCGCGGTGCCAAGGACACACAGGGCGCCTTGCTGACTGGAAGCGCGGGCAGCAAGGATGAGAAGGCCGCCGCCGCCGCGCGCTACGGCGGGAGTCTTCCCGGCGACGGCGCTTACCGGATCTACGCCAAGTATTTCGAGGACGCCAGCACGGCGCTAGCCAGCGGCATGGCGTTCAACGACGCTTGGCACATGGCCCAGGCCGGATTCCGGACGGACTGGAGCGGGGTGGCGGACACCTTCACGGTCCAGGGGGATGGGTACAAGAACCAGATCAGCCAGCCGCTCGGGTATCCGGATAAGACCACGGAGGGCGCCAACCTCCTGGGGCGCTGGGGGCGCACCTTCTCCAAGGATTCGAATCTGCAGGTGCAGTTCTACCTGGACCACACCCGCAGGGACTACCCGGGCTCGTATAAAGAGCGGAGGAACACCCTCGATCTGGATATCCAGCACCGGTTCAAGATCGGGGACGGGAACGAGATCCTGTGGGGCGGCGGCTACCGGACCTCCAGCGACCAGGCGGAGAACCTGACCCCGACTTTCGCCTTCATTCCAGATAGCAAGGATCTGCGGCTCATCAACATCTTCGCCCAAGACGAGATCGCCCTGGTTCTGGACAAGCTGGACCTGACGCTGGGCGCCAAACTGGAACACAACGACTACACAGGTTGGGAAACCGAACCCAACGCCAGGCTGGCTTGGAAGCCGGCGGCGGGGCAGATGCTCTGGGCCTCCGTGTCAAGGGCGACCCGCACGCCCTCGCGCGTGGATCGCGATCTTTTCGCCCCCGCGCTACCCCCTTACTATTTCGCAGGCGGCCCGGATTTCCGCTCCGAGATCGTGACGGCTTACGAATTGGGCTACCGCCTCAAGATCCAGGACCGCTTCTCCTTCTCCGTCTCGCCCTATTACAACGCGTACAGGTATCTGCGCACCGTCGGACTCCCTCCCGGAAGCGCCGCGCTCACGATCGCCAACAACATGGAGGGGAAGACCTACGGAGTGGAACTCTGGGGGGACATCAAGGTGACCGACACCTGGCGGCTCCGTCCGGGTTACGCCTACCTCCGGGAGCACCTGGAACTCACCGCGCCTTACGCGCTCCCCACCAGCCCTTCGGGCGAGGCCAACGATCCCCGGCACCGGCTGCTGCTCACCTCGCTCCTGAGTCTCGGTTCCCATGTGGAACTGGACGGGACGATCCGCCACATCAGTTCGTTGCCGGACCCGGTGGTGCCCGCTTACACCACCATGGATGCGCACATCGGATGGAAGCCCGCGCCGGGCTTGGAGGTGGCCATCATCGGCCAGAGCCTTTTCGGGAAGCAGCACATCGAATTCGCGCAACAGCAACAACCTGGAGCCGCGCTGGAGCGCGCCGGACTGGTGAAAGTCACATGGACATTCTGACGCCCGCACGCTCTCCGGCAGACCACTCCCGGTGGAGCGGACGGTGGCTCAAGGTCGTGGTCATGATGCTGTTCCTCGGCGTCGCGGCCGGGGCGCAGGGGCCCACGGAGTACGAGGTCAAGGGCGCTTTCATGTACAAGTTCGGCAACTTCGTCGAATGGCCTCCGGCCGCTTTCGCCGGGGCCGGAACGCCCTTCATCATCGGGATCCTTGGGGAGGATCCCTTTGATGGCGGCTTGGACCAGATCGTGCAGAACCGGACGGTCCAAGGGCGGCCCGTGGCGGTGAAGCGGTTCCGCCGGGTGGACGAGGTCCAGGGCGTGCAGATCCTCTACCTCAGCGCCAGCGAAGCTGAGCGGTGGCAGAAGGACCTCGCGAGTCTGCGGGGCATGAACATCCTCACCGTGTGCGATCAGGCCCATCAGCCTGGCGCCGTCATCACATTCGTGTTCCAGGGCAACAAGGTGCGGTTCGCCATCGACCAGGCTGCCGCGGACCGCGCGGGCCTGAAGCTCAGTTCCAAGCTGCTCAGCCTCGCAGCTTCTGTGAAGAGGGCAGGGGAGGGAGCATGAACGCCCTGAGGCTGGCCGATCTCTCGGTCAGGGCGAAGCTGCTTGGCGTCGCGGCGATCGCCTCCGTCGTGGCCCTGCTGCTGGCGAGCGCCGCCATCGCGGTCCGCGACCGGGTCACGTTCCGGGCGCAGAAACTGGAAGATCTCACCACCCAGGCGCAGATCCTGGGGTCCATCAGCAGCGCGGCCCTCGCCTTCGACGACCCCAAGTCCGCGGGGGAGTATCTGGCGACGCTCAGGGCCCGACCGGACGTCAAAGCCGCAGTCCTCTTTAACGCCAGCGGCGATCCTTTCGCCACCTATCGCCGGGAAGGCGCGGATGCGCTTTTCCCGCCGGTCGAAGGTGATGGTCATCGCTTCGCGGGCGACGATCTGCTGCTGTTCCGGCGCATCACCCAGGGCAGGGAAGTGCTTGGCACCGTGTACCTGCAGGCCAGCCTGGGGCTGCGCCAGCGGCTGTGGCGCTCACTCGGCATCCTTCTCATCGTGACGGTCTGTTCCCTGGGTGTCGCGCTGCTGCTCTCGGCAACCCTCTCGGGCAGGCTCTCGAAGCCGCTCCTGGAAGTGGCGCAGGTGGCACGCGATGTGGTGGAACACCAGGACTACTCGCAGCGGGTCATGAAACGCGGCGAGGACGAGGTGGGCGTCCTCGTGGAGGCGTTCAACCAGATGTTGGGCCGGATCGAGCAGCGTGAGGTCGCCTTGAGTGCCGCCAACGGGGCGTTGCAGCAGGAGGTCGAGGAGCACATGGCCGTGCGCGATGAGGTGGCTTCGCTGAATGTCACCCTCGAACGCCGGGTCGCGGAGCGCACGGCGGAACTGGAAGCCGCCAACAAGGAGCTGGAATCTTTCTCCTACTCGGTCTCTCACGACCTGCGAGCGCCCCTGCGCGCCATCGACGGGTTCGCCATGCTTCTCCAGAAACATGCGGGCGCCAGCTTCGACGCCACCGGGCAGGGCCATCTCGACCGCGTGCGTTCCGCCACTCAGCGGATGGGGCACCTCATCGACGATCTTCTGCGGCTATCCCGCACGACTCGCAGCGAGATGTCGCGCCGCGAGCTGGATCTGAGCGAACTGGCCCGTGGAATCGCCGCGGACCTGAAAGTCGCGGCGCCTGAGCACGAGGTCGAAGTGTCCATCGCTCCCGGCATGAGGGCCTATGCCGACCCGACCCTGATGCGGACCGTGCTGGAGAACCTGCTGGGCAACGCCTGGAAGTTCACAGCCAAGCAGGCGGAGTCCCGCGTCGAAGTGAGCTCCGTGGAAAAGGGCGATGAGACCATCTATTTCGTGAAGGACAACGGGGCCGGATTCGATATGCGCTATGTCGACAAGCTCTTCGGGGCCTTCCAGCGGCTCCACGCGATGACCGAGTACGCGGGCACGGGCGTGGGCCTGGCAAATGTCCAGCGCATCATCCATCGCCATGGCGGCCGTGTATGGGCCAAGGGCGAACCCGGCCGCGGCGCGACCTTCTGTTTCACGCTGTCCAACCCAAAGGAGAGGGTTCATGAGCAAAGTCATTCTGCTGGTTGAGGACAATCCTGATGACGAGGAGCTGACCCGCGTCGCCTTCCAGGAGAGCCACATCGCCAATGAGCTGGCGGTGACCCGGGACGGCGCCGAAGCCCTGGATTACATGTTCGGAACCGGCGCCTTCGCGGGGCGGGACTTGAGCGCCATGCCGAGCGTGATCGTCCTGGACCTCAAACTTCCCAAAGTGGACGGACTCGAGGTGCTCCGGCGCCTGCGGGCGGAGGAACGCACGAAGCGGATCCCGGTCGTGATCCTCACTTCTTCGAAGGAACAGGAGGATGTCGTCCGCAGCTATGATTTGGGCGCCAATAGCTATGTGCGGAAACCCGTGGACTTCGCGCAATTCCTGGATGCGGCCCAAAACCTCGGTCTGTATTGGCTGGTGTTGAACGAGCCGGCGCGCTCGCCTATGTGATCTGTGTCTGAGGCCCGGCTGCTCTTTCAGCCCTGCCCTTCGAGTTCTTTACGGAGGTTCTCCATGGCCTGGGCGTAGAGCTGCGACACGCGGCTCTCCGTGAGGTTCAGGAGCGTGCCGATCTCTTTCATGGTGAGGTCCGCGAAACTGTAGAGTTGGATGACGAAGCGCTCTTTGCGGGGCAGGGCCTCCACGGCCCTCTGCACCAGCTCCTCGCGTTCCCGGGTCTCGATCTGGGCGTGGGCGTCCTCGGTGTCGAGATCCGGCAGCAGGCCCGCGAGGCCCTCGGCCGTTTCATCCAGCCCAGGCTCCGAAAGCGGGTCGCCAGGGCCTTCCAGCTCGTCCATCATGCGCTGGAGCTCTTCTTCCGAGAGGCCCATCTCCGCGGCCAGCTCCTCGCGGCTGGCGCCGCGGCCCAGCCGCTGCTCCAGCCGCTCCCGGGCCTGGCCGATGTCACGCTTGCGGCGGCGCAGGCTGCGGGGCATCCAGTCCAGCTCCCGCAGTCCGTCCACGATGGCGCCCTTGATGCGCAGCTCGGCGTAGGTCTTGAACTGGACCTCCCGGTCGGGCTGGTACTTCTTCGCCGCGTCCAGAAGGCCCAGCACGCCGAAGTGGACGAGGTCGTCCAGCTCCACATGGGCGGGCAGGCGGCTGGCCATGCGCCGCGCCACCATCTGCACGAGACGCAGGTGGTCCTGCACGAGCTGGTCCTGCTCGAACCGGTCTTCCGCCCGCTGCTGTGTGGCGGGTCCGAGGAGTGGGGGCTTGGGATCCTTGGTCATGCGGACATCAATGCTGGGGTGTCTCCCACAGCGCCGGGAGCGACGCGGGATCCCATTGTCCGCCTTCGATGAGGATCCGCGCTAGGGATTCGAAGGCCTTGGCCGAAGGGCTCTGCGGGAAGCGGTCCACCACGCAGCGCTGCTCGCGCACGGCCTGGAGCAGCCAAGGATCATGGGGGATGGCGCCCAGCGCCTCCACGCCGCGGCCCAGGAAGCGGCGCGTGGCGAGATCCAGCTGCTGGATGGTCTCCTCGGCCTCCTCCGCGGACTGCGCGTTGTTCACCACGAGGCGCACGGGCTTCTCCGCGTCGCGCAGGTGCAGCACCTTGAGCACGGCGTAGGCGTCCACGAGGCTCGCGGGTTCCGGGGTGGCCACCAGCAGCACCTGCTGGGCGGCCATGAGCAGTTTCACGACGGAGTCGTGGACCCCGGCGGCCGTGTCCACCAACATCCAGTCGGCGTCCTCCGCGACGCGCTGGAGGCCCTGCACCAGCCTCAGTTCAGCGGCGCCATCCAGCCGCGTCAGTTCCTGCACGCCGCTGGAGGCGGGGACGATGCGGATGCCTTCGGGGCCTTCGAGCAGGATCTCCTCCAGCACCCGTTCGCCCCGCAACACCTGTTCCAGCGTGTGCTGCGGAGCCAGGCCCAGGAGGATGTCCAGATTCGCAAGGCCGAAATCGGCGTCCACGATGACCACGCGCTGGCCATGGCGGGCGAGGGCGATGGCCAGCCCCGCCACCACATTGGTCTTGCCCACGCCGCCCTTGCCGGAGCTGATGGCCAGCACCCGGTTGCGGAACAGGCCCTCCGCCGGCACCCGCAGGGCCCGGGCCAGGAGGCTCGTGGGGGGGGCCTGGGCGATCACGCGCGGGGCTCTGGGAGACATAGGTTGGGAAGGGTCATCATGCCGACACCATTGGCTGACGAGGCGAAGAAGGTGCCAGCGCCGCCATTCCCCAGATGCGATGTGAAGCCTCTAAGCTTCCCGGCGAAAATCTCCCAGCCCGTCCCATCGCTCCAAGGGATGGAACCGGCACCGCCATCCGGCCCAGCTCACCCGTTGGAACCGCAGGCCTCCGGGCCAGGGCGTGCGGCTCAGCCACCGTTGGAGTGCCCGCTGCAGCCTCAACCGTTGTTCCAGTGTCAGGGCCGTGTCGCCGCCCACCCAGGCGCCTGCGGCCCTGGCCTTCACTTCCAGGACCCGCAACTCGTCGCCGCGGGCCATGAGGATGTCCAGTTCGGCGCGGCCCAGTTTTTGGCGCCAGGCCACGAGCTCGAAGCCCCGCGACCAGAGCAGCCAGATGGTCAGCCGCTCGCACCAGCGCCCGTAGCGGGCCGCGCGGCGGGCGCGAGCCGAACCGGCTTCCATCAGAGGTTCCGGCGGTAGAAGACCGTGTCCACGGCCACGCGGGGGAAGTCCGGCGGCAGGGTTTCCAGCTCGACCCGCACAAAGCCGTTCCGTTCGTAGAACCGGTGGGCCGCGTGCATGTGCGGCAGTGTGCCCAGCCAGAGGCCCGGCAGTCCCGCGGCGGCCGCGTGCTCCACAAGTGTGTCGAGCAGGGCCTGGGCCAGGCCCGAGCCGCGGTGGTCTTTGAGGAGGAACATCTTCCGCAGCGCGCCGCCGCTGCCGAAATCGATGAGGCCGATGCTGCCGGCGATCCCGCCACCCACGAGCCCCACCCAGAACCCGCCCCGGCCCCGCTGGTAGACATCCTGGATCGCCGCCAGGTCCGGCTGGTCCGCCGCCGTGATGGGGACGCCGAATTCCTGCTGCTGGATGGGCAGGATGAGGCCGAGGATCTGGTCTTCCTGCCCCGGCATGAAGGGCGCGATGCGGAACGCGCTCATTCATCCTTCCGCGGGAAGAGCAGGCTGCGCTGCACGCGCTCGAGATTCCCCTGGAGCCGCACCAGCTTCCACGCGATGGCCATGGCGTAGCCCAGCCACACCCAAAGGAGGCGCGGGTCGCAGGGCGTGCGCTTCAGCACATTGCTTCCGAGATCGATCTGCAGCCCATAGAGGAACCACACCACGATGCCGAATCCGATGAGCAGGTGCCCCCAGCGGATCCAGTAGGGGCGCAGCCCCTCCTTGATCTTCCAGCGCGTGAGCAGCCACCGCGCGAAGGCCTCGCTCTTCTGTTCCTGGAAATGCAGCGCGATGACCCTGTCCACCAGGGGCGCGTAGTGGTGCACCTTCAGCTCCGAGATCTCCTCCTCACCGTTCAGCTTGCGCAGGAAGGCGCTGCGGATCTTGCCGACACATTCCTCCCAGGGCGCGTCCTCACGGCGCAGCGCGAAGTGCAGCCGCACCAGCAGCACCCACATCACCGCCTGCGCCGCCAGCACCAGCCACAACGCCATGCCCTGCCATCCGGCCGAGCGCACGAGATCCAGGAAACGGGAGAGGTCCATGGGATTAGCATAGAGGCTCCTATGCCGCCGCGCTTCCTCATCCCCGTCCTGCTGGCCCCGGCCCTCGCGGCCCAAGGCGCCTTCCAGGGCGACGCGGCTGAAACCCGCATGGCGCAGGTTAAAGGCAGCCAGGACCCTTCCGCGCCCGCTTTCACCTGGCTCCACCCCAAGGATCAGCGCTTCCAAAGCGCGTGGGAGCTGGATCCGGACTACAGCCGCGTGGCGTCCGATCGTGAGATCGCCTATGCCGAGTTCCGGGAAAGCGAGGTGGAGGCCTGGGCGCAACGCTTAGGGTGGGAGCCTGGCAATCATTGGCTGTTGCTTTCGCCCGAAGGTCAGCCGCTCCTTAGCGGCATGACGCCACCCAAGGCCGATGCGCTGCTGAACGCCATGCGCGGTACGGGGTGGACGCCGCGCTTCGTGCGCCTCGACCAGTTCCTCCGTGAGCACCCAGACAACGGCGATGCCTGGACCGAGGCGTTGCAGGGCGCGGCGATCTTCGCGAGCCGAAGAACCAATGTGGAGCAGCGGTTGTCGGGGAAGCCCTTCGATCTCAAGGAACGTATCAAGGAATTGGATAACCCGGCTCTCCTTCCACAAGACCAGGAGCAAGCCCGATGGGGCTCCACCGCCGAAGCCCTGCGGAGATTCATGGGCGTCGAAGGCTGGCAGACCCGTCAAAGCCTATTCCCGATCCTTACTCGACTGTATGTGGCAGGTGCGAAAGCGGCACTCATCATGAAAGATCCACTGTGGAGGATTGAACAGGGCGTCGAAGCTGCGCTGAAGGAGCACCCCTCCAACCGGAGCCTTTGGGACCTCTGGGATTGCTTCGATAACCTCCTCCCCGGCACCGATCCTGAAACATTGTTGGCAAGTCTCGCGTCTCCGCCGCGCTCCCCTTGGCCGCCCGAGGCCGCTTGCGGCCCTCTGGTTAGAGCGTTTGTCCAGCGAGGCGACTGGGCCAGGTTGGAAAGCCTCGCCGGTCGCGCTTACGTGCAAGGGGCGGATCCGGTCGTCGTGCAATATCAGGGGGCGGATTTCCGCGTGCGGATGATCCAGAGCTGGGGGGCTACGCGCCTTGCGGCTCTGGCGCACCTGGGCCGGAAAGGCGAGGCCGCCAGTTTCGCAAAAGAGCTACGGCTCCAGGCGGGTGGTGCTTGGCCTGACTTGGCCAGCGATTTCCTTGCGAAATCGCTGGAGTATGACCTCGGCATGGATGATCCGCTGGTGCTTTCTCTGAAAGCCGCCAAGGACGAGAAAGCGCCGCCCGATCCGCCCAAACTTACCTTCCCACCCGTTCCGCATCTGGCGTTGCTGGGCCATCCCGCATGGGAGCGCGCGTGGAACGCCTATGCGGCGCTTCCCGCCTACGATGCGTGGGAGCCGGGGGAAGAACTGGGCTGGCAACCCCTCAGGCCGAAGGATGAGAAGGCCCTCCGCGCGCGCATGGGTTGGGGACCGGAGCCCCGTTGGGTGCTGCTGCGGGGCGATGAGTTGCTGGCCTCGGGCACGGAATTGCCGAAGCCTTCCCTCCTCGCTGACCGTCTGCGCGCGGAGGGACTGCCCTACCTCGAACGGCTCGATGCTTTCATCCGGACGCACCCCGATCATCTCGAAGCGCGGGAGGCGCGTATGGAGGCTCTCCGCAGCCGCATGCCCAACGAGCGGCTGGAGGCCACGCTGCTGGAGGACGCCCGCTCCACCCTCGCTCCGTTCATCCATGGTGCGGAAGTGCGCCTCCCAGCTGATTGGAAGCCGCGCAAGGAATTGTGGGAGCCCGCCGCCCGCCGAGTCCTGCCCGAGCTGGAGGCCCGCCTGCGCCGCTGGCCTGAGCGCAAGGAGCTGTGGGAAGCCTGGCTGGACTGGGCGCAGGTCTCTGGAGATCCGCCCAGCCCTGCGCGGCTCATGGAGAGTCTCGCCATTTGGAAGACGCGCGCAGGAGGCGGCGCGGGACCACTGCCGGATGCCGTGCTCGAGGCTGGTTCCAAGCATTTGATGGATGAGGAGCGCTGGAAGGATCTCGCCGACTGGTGCCGCGCCTTCTGGGAGGGCGGCGTGCGAGATGAATTGGCTCACTTGGCGCTGTCCCTTTCCGGCGGCGGACCCCGCGACCGCGCACGCCGGGGCGAACAGACCCAGCTCTACACCCGTTCGTTGTTGGCGCCCTACCGCACCGCCCTGGAGAAACTGGGCCGCACCGCGCAACTCCGAGCATTCCTCGAGGATGTGAAGGTGGCTGATCCCTCGCTCGCCCACTCGCTCACAGCTTACTCCACGCCACCTCACCCAGGCTGAGGAAGCCTTCGGCATCCAGCCCGCGTTCTTCGGCGCGCGCCATGAGGTGCTGGAGCAGTTCCGCGGTGGCTTCGGCGTCGGAGAGCGCGCGGTGGGCGCGGGTGTTGACGATGCCGAAGTGGGCGCAGCATTCGCCGAGGCTGCGCTTGGGCAGCTCGGGCGCCAGCGCCTTCACCAACAGCCGCGTGCAGATGAGGCGGTGGCGGCCCCACAGGCCTTCGGGCAGGTAGGCCTTGAGGAAGCTCCCGTCGAAGGGCGCGTGGTGCGCGACCCACACGCGGCCCTCCATCATGGCCGCCAGCTCGAAGGCCACACGGGCCCATGTCGGTGCGCCCGCGAGCATGTTTGGCGTGATGCCTGTGAGCGACTGGATGACGTCTGGCAGCAGGCCCTCGATGGCGCAGAGCCGCTGGAAACGGTCTTCCAGCACGGGCCCGCTAAGGGTGACCACGCCCACCTCCGTGATCTCTGACGCTGGCTGGAAGCGCTCATGCCGGTCCCAGAACGCCTTCGGAGCGCCGCCGCTGGTCTCGAGATCGATGACGGCGAAACGGAGATTGCGCAGACCGAGAGGGGATTCCGTCAGGAATGGCTCCACGCATCATCCCATCGCTTCCACTCGCACCGGCACGGCCTTGAAGGCGGGCGTCTTGGAGCGCGGGTCGAGGCGTGGCGGAACGAGGATGTTGGCCTCGGGGTAGTACATGGCGCAGTTGCCGGGGCGGATATCCACGAACGCCACGCGCACCGCCATGGCGCCGGTCTCCGAGGAGACGCGCACCTTCTGGCCTTCGGCGAAGCCCATGCGCGCGGCATCCTCTGCCGCCATGAGCACCGAGTCGCGCCGGTCCACGCCGCGGTAGAGGTCTTCTTCCTCATAGACGACGGTGTTGAACTGGCCCTCGCTGCGGAGCGTCATCATGCGCAGTTCGTCGGTGCGCAGCGGCTCAGGCAGGGGCGTGAGCGCGAAGTGAGCCTTGCCATCCGGCGTGGGGAAATTGGGCGCATGGAAGGTGCGGTTGGAGACTTCGAACTCCTTGCCGGAGGCGGCCTCCTCGTAGCCTGGAACGCAACGGGCGATCTCCGCGCGGAGCGCCGCGTGGTCCCGCAGCTCGGACCAGTTGAACCGCCCCGGTGGCAGGATGCGCTCCGCCAGATCGGCGAGGATGGCCACCTCGCTGCGCATCTCGCCTTCAAGAAAGGGTTCGCCGCCCTTGGAGAGGCGCACGAGGTTGAACATGGATTCCTGGCTCGTGGTCTGGGCTTCTTCGTCGCGGGCCAGCGCGGGCAGGATGACGGTGGTCCGGCCGCGGCCGTGGACATGCCCTTCGTTGAGCTTGGTGCTGACCATCGCCGTGAACGGGATGCGCCGCAGGGCATCCGCCGCCCAGGCCCGGTCGGGGTTGGAGCCGAAGAGATTGCCTCCCAACTGCAGCGAGGCGTGGATGCGGCCCTGGTGCGCCGCCAGCATGGACGCATGGGTGTCCTGGCCCGCGGGTTGCGCCTCGATGCCGTAGAGGTCCTTCAGCTTTTCGGCGAAAGCCTTCTTGAGGCCTGGCGCCACGCCCACGGAGCCCACCCCTTGGACATTGGAATGGCCGCGGATGGGCAGGAGCCCCGATCCTTCGCGGCCCAGCCATCCCTTCGCCAGGGCGAGGTTCGACAGGGCCAGGATGTTGTCCACGCCGTGCACATGGTGGGTGAGGCCCATGGCCCACATGAAGATGCCGCGCTTGGCCTTGAGCAGCATCGCGACAGCGGCCTCGATCTGCCCTTTGGGCACGCCGGAAGCCGCTTCGATCACATGCCAGGGCGTGTTCTCAATGTCCGCGCGCACCGCGTCCCAACCAGTGGTGTGCGCATCCACGAAGGCGCGATCCACGCCGCCGCCCTCCATCACGCCTTTGAAAAGGCCCTTCAGCAGCGCGATATCGCCGCCGATATGGGGTTGAAGGTAGAAGTCGCTGACCTTGGATCCGAAGACGAGGCTCGCGGCGAGGCTCGGCACGCGGAAGCGCACGAGGCCCAGTTCCTTCAAGGGGTTGATGACCAGCACCTTCCCGCCGCGCCGCCGCAGCTTCACGAGCTGCGTGATGAGGCGCGGGTGGTTGCTGGCGGGGTTCGCGCCGATGACGAGGGCGAAGTCGGCCTTGTCGAGATCATCCAGCGAGATGCTGGCGGTGCCGCTGCCGTAGACCTGGTTCAGCGCCACGCCGCTGGCCTGGTGGCAGTAGAAGGAGCAGTTGTGGATGTTCGCGGTGCCGTAGGCGCGGGCCACGAGTTGGAGCAGGAAGGCCGCCTCGTTGCTGCTTCGCCCCGAGCTGTAGACGAAGGCCTCGTCGGGCTTGGTCGTTTGGAACGCCACGCCCGTCTCGCGCATGGCCTCGTCCCAGCTCACGCGGCGGAAATGCGTGTCGCCGGGCTCCGCCATGAGGGGGAAGGCGAGGCGGCCCAGGTCCTCCAGCTGCTTCGGTGTCATGAAGGCCATGCGAGCGATGGGCGTGGCGCGGAAGAATGATTCGGGGATGGCGGCCTGCATGTCCCCGGCCTGGGCCTGCACACTCTTCTTGCAGACCTCCGGGAAGTGGCCGGCCTCGTTCACCATGCCGCCCCGGGCGCCACCCATGCCCACCGCGCAGGTCTTGCACGCGTTCTTCGAGCGCATGCGCTTCCAGAGCTTCCACAGCCCCACATGCTGTCCCTTCTTCAGGACGTAGCGGAGCGCGGCAAAGCCGCCGGCGGCGGAGACACGGGGAGTGGCCATGGAGAAAGTCTAATTCACCACGGAGAACGCTGAGGACACGGAGTCCAGTTTTTCTTCTCCGTGCTCTCAGTGTTCTCTGCGGTGAGGACTCTTTATCCGTTCACGAGGGTCTTCAACCCGTCCTTGAACAGCACATCCACTTTCTTGCCGAGGCGTTTCATGACGCGGCCGAGGCCGAAGCTCGGGTGGTCCAGCCACTGGCCTTCCTCGAAGCGGGTGGCGACGGCGTAGGGCCGCGCGCTGGCGCCGCCTTGTTCCTCGATCATGAGGCGCTGGAACTGGCTGCCGCCCGAAGCGGGGCGGGACGCGGCCACACGCGGCGGGCGGGGGCCGGTCTCCACCTTCGGCTTGTCGAGGCGGAACTTGTGCTTGGAGTTGCAGGCCATGCAGATGAGATCCAGCGGCACGCCGTCCGTGATCGTCACCACGCGGTGCCGCGTCTCCTGCTTGCAACGGCCGCACCAGGCGTCCAGGTCCATGCCGGCGTAATAGGACTTCGTCATGTCGCCATCATCCCAGCAATGCGGAGACCTGCGCGAGGCGGGCCTGTTTTTCTTCAGCCATGGCCATGGCCTTCTCGACCTCGTCGGCTGGAGCCTTCTCGAGGTAGCGCGCATTGCCGAGGCGGCCCTGGAGGGCCTGGAGCTCCTGCTGCAGTTTCTCGCGTTCCTTCTCGAGCTTGGTCTTTTCAGCCGCCGGATCCTTGAGGCCCGCCAGCTCCAGGGCCACGGCTCCCCCGGTGATCACGGCGACCGCGCGGGTCGACGAGGCGAGGTCGCCGTCCACGAAGGCGACGCTTTCCAGGCGGGCGATGGACTTCAGGGCCTCCGCGAAGGGGGCCAGGCGCTTCACGGTGCAGAGGGCCGCCACGCGCTTGGCCGGGTCCACGCCGTTCTCGGCCTTGAGGCGCAGCATGGTGCTGAGCGCTTCCTGGAAGGCCGGGACGAGGGTGGCATCGCCGCCCCGTTTCGCCAGCAGTGGGTGTTGCAGGGGCCAGCTCCGATCCGCCAGCAGGGCGGGCTCGCCGCTGGCGAGGCGCCCGGTCATGACGGCTTCGTGGATCTCCTCCGTGAGGAAGGGCACGAAAGGGTGCAGGGCCCGTAGCAGGATGTCGAGGAAGTGGAGGATGGCTGCCTTCTGCGCCGCCGTGCCGCTCATGAGCTGCACCTTGGCGAGCTCGATGTAGGTGCCGCAGAAATCGTCGTAGACCAGGTGGTAGAGGCGGTCGGCCGCATCATGGAATCGGAAGGCCTCCAAGGCCTCATCCACGGCGCCCAGCTCATCTCGCAAGCGGCCGGTCATCCAGAATTCGGCCTCGCCCAGCGCCGGTTCCATCGCCGATGTCACTTCGTCCGTGAGGTTCATCTGCACGAAGCGGGCGGCGTTCCAGAGCTTGTTGCAGAAGTTGCGGCTGGCTTCGAGCCGCGCCGTGCTCATGGCGATGTCCGTGCCCGGCGCGGCCATGATGGCCAGCGAGAAACGCAGGGCGTCCGTTCCGTACTCGTCCATCACCTCGAGCGGATCGATGACATTGCCCTTGGTCTTGGACATCTTCTGCCCGCTGGCGTCGCGGACGAGGCTGTTGAAGTAGACCTTGCGGAAGGGCACTTCGCCCATCCAGGTGAGGCCCGCCATGGCCATGCGCGCGACCCAGAAGAAAAGGATGTCGTAGCCGGTGATGAGGACCGAGGTGGGGTAATAGCGCTTGAGGTCTGGCGTCTCGTCGGGCCAGCCGAAGACGCTGAAGGGCCACAGGGCGGAGGAGAACCAGGTGTCCAGCGTGTCGGGATCCTGCGTGAGCTCCATCGCGCCGCACTTGGCGCAGGCCGATGGCGCCTCCATCTCCACATGCAGGTGCCCGCACTTGGCGCAGCTCCACGCGGGGATGCGATGGCCCCACACCAGCTGGCGGCTGATGCACCAGTCCTGGATGTTCGTGAGCCAGTGCTCCCACACGGCCGCATGGTGTTCGGGCGTGAAGGCGATGCGGCCTTCGCGCACGGCGTCCAGAGCCTTCGCGGCGGCCTCCTTCACATCCATGAACCATTGCTCGCTCACGAGCGGCTCCAGCACGGCGCCGCTGCGGTCGCTGAGGGCGATCTTGTTGGTGTGGTCCTCCACCTTCACGAGGAAGCCCTGCTTCTCCAGATCCGCCACGACGCGCTTGCGGGCCTCGAAGCGGTCCAGGCCCGCGTAGGCGCCGGCCTCCTTCGTCATCTTCGCGTCGAAGCCGATGACGGTGATGCTGGGCAGCTTGAGGCGCTGGCCAGCGGCGAAGTCGTTGGGGTCGTGGGCGGGCGTGAGCTTCACGCAGCCCGTGCCGAATTCGGGGTCCACGAAGCTGTCCGCCAACAGCGGGATCTGGCGGCCGGTGATGGGGTGTTGCAGGAGCCTGCCGACGAGGTGCGCGTAGCGCGTGTCATCCGGATGCACGGCCACGGCGGTGTCGCCGAGCATGGTCTCGGGGCGCGTGGTGGCGACGACGATGTCGCCGCTTCCATCCACGAGCGGATAGCGCAGGTGCCAGAGCTTGCCGCGGCGCTCCTCGTGCTTCACCTCGAGGTCGGAGAGCGCGGTCTGCAGCGCGGGATCCCACTGGATCATGCGTGGCCCGCGGTAGATGCGGCCCTGCTTGTAAGCCTCCACGAAGACATGGCGCACCGCGCGGTTCAGCGCGGGGTCCAGGGTGAAGCGGTTGCGGGTCCAGTCCACGCCGGCGCCCATGCGCTTGAGCTGGTGCTCGATGGCGCCCTGGTTCTTCTCTTTCCAGTCCCAGATGCGCTGCTCGAAGGCGGCGCGGCCGATCTGGTGGCGGTCGGTGCCTTCCGCCTTCAGCTGGCGCTCCACCATCATCTGCGTGGCGATGCCCGCGTGGTCCGTGCCCGGCACCCACAGGGCGTCGAAGCCCTGGGCCCGCTTAAAGCGCGTGAGGATGTCGTGCAGCGTGTTCACGAGCGCGTGGCCCATGTGCAGGTTGCCCGTGATGTTCGGCGGCGGGATGACGATGGACCAGGGCTCCTTGCCGCTGTCCGGCTTGGCCTCGAAGACCTTGGCCTCCTCCCACACCGCGTACCACCGCGCCTGGGCGGTCTTGAAGTCGAAGGCCTTGTCCAGAATCTGCATCGGGTCCATCCGCGTCCCGGATGCGCCAATGCTGATGCGCCCCGTGGGGACAATCCTCCGATCTTATCAGTCCCGGGCGGGGGAGTTCAGCGCTGGATCCGGGCCCGGTTGAGGCGCGCCAGATCCGCGGGCATGGTCAGGCTGCCGAACTGGCTCACCATGGTCTGCCCCTGCCTGGAGAGGGTGAACACGATGAACTCCTCTTCCAGCGGAGGCAGCGGCTTGCCCGGGGCCTTGTCCATGTAGATGAAGAAGAACCGGGTGAGCGGATAGAGCCCCTTGCGGATGTTCTCCTCGGTGGGTTCCACCGCATGCTTGGCGCCATAGGGGATCAGGGGGAGCGCCTTGACCAGCGAGCTGCCGAAGCTGAGCGGGCCGTACCCGAGGGCGGCCCCGTTCACGCTGAGGCTTTCCAGGATGGAGAACTGGTCCGTGACTTCCTTGATGCCGGGCTTGAAATCCCCCTTCAGGAGCACTGCGTCGCGGAAGAAACTGCGCGTGCCTGAAGCGGCATCCCGGTTCATGGCCTCGACCCGCATGCCCTTCAACGCGCCGCCCACGCCGAGATCGCCCCAGGTCTCGACATCCTTGGCATAGCCGCCCTTGCGGGTGCTGGAGTAGACGGCATCCAGCTGGGCGAGCCCCACTTCCTTGATGGGGTTATTGGCCTGGACGAAAACCGCCAAGGCGTCGATGGCGATGGCCACGCGGGTCGGGGGGTGGCCGAACTTCTTCTCGCAGGCCGCCGATTCCTCGGGCGTCATCTCGCGGCTCATCGGGGCCAGCACGGCGCTGCTGTCAACCAGGGCCTTGGGGCCGGATCCCGAGCCCTTGGCGATGTACTCGAGCTTCGCGTCCGGGTGGAATTTCTTGAATTCATCCATCAGCTCAAGGGCCAGCGGTTCGATGGATTCCGACCCGGTCATCTTCAAGGTGCCTTGCACCTTGATGGCGGGGGCGTAGTTCGGCAGAGCCGGATCCACCTTCTCCTGCTGGGCAAAGGCCGCAGTAGAGGCGAGGAGGGCCAAGGCCTGGAATGCGGCGCGGATCGGTCGATGCATGTGAACTCCACCACTTCGGGTCACTTCACAGGCTACTTCGCCCGCCGCGCTGGAATGCCACGACGGAAGTGACATGTGTGTGAACCCCGTGTGAACGGAGTGTGCCCCGGGCTGTCTAGCAGACGCTGGCCGCCGCCGTCTCGATCTTCATCCCTAGAGTCTCCACGAGCTTGTGGTCGTGGCTCTCTCCGGGGTTGGGCGTGGTGAGGAGCTTCTCGCCGGTGAAGAGGGAGTTCGCGCCCGCGAAGAAGCAGAGGGTCTGGAGCTCGTCGCTCATCTGGGTGCGGCCGGCGCTGAGGCGCACGCGGCTCTTCGGGAAGAGGATGCGGGCCGTGGCGATCATGCGGACGAGGTCGAAGGGGGGCAGGGGCTCGGCGTGGGCGAGCGGCGTGCCTTCCACGGCCACCAGCTGGTTGATGGGCACGCTCTCGGGGGCGGGCTCCAGCTTCGTCAGCTCGTGGAGGAAGTGGATGCGGTCGTCGGCGCTCTCGCCCATGCCCAGGATGCCGCCGGAGCAGACCTCCAGCCCGGCCTTGCGGACATTGCCCAAGGTGCGGAGGCGGTCATCGAAGGTGCGGGTGTGGATGATCTTGGAATAGAACTCGCGGCTGCTGTCGAGGTTGTGGTTGTAGACATCGCAGCCCGCGTCCTTGAGCCGCACGGCCTGCTGCTCGTTGAGGAGGCCGAGCGTCACGCAGACTTCCATGCCCATGCCCTTCACGCCGCGGACCATGTCCAGCACGGCGTCGAAGTTGGCGTCGTCCTTCACCTCGCGCCAGGCGGCGCCCATGCAGTAGCGTGTGGAGCCGTTCTCCTTCGCGGCCCTGGCGCCCTCGATGACGCGGGCCACTTCCTTCAATGGCTCGACCTTGAGGTCCGTGGCGTAGCGGGCGCTCTGCGGGCAGTAGGCGCAGTCTTCGGGGCAGGCCCCCGTCTTGATGCTGTCCAGCGTGCAGAACTGGATGTCCTTGGGGTCCCAATGGGCGCGGTGCACCGTCGCGGCCTGGAACAGCAGTTCGGGGAAGGCCTGGTCATGGATGGCGCGGATCTCGTCAACGGTGCGCATGGGAACCCTCGGAATCATCCAGTCTACCTTTGAAGGACCGGAATTGCGCCGCCAAGGTCTACGGTGGTCTGCGCCCAGGGCATCCGGGCGAAGGCCCCCGTGCTAGGGTGGAACCACCAGCAAAAGGGAGGCTCCGTGGCCACTGCGACCTCGACCCAAGCCCCGTCCGCTTTGACAAAAGAGCAGCGCATCGCCCTCTACCGGACGATCTACGCCGCCCGCCGGATCGACGACAAGGAGATCACGGGCAAGCGCCAGAACAAGGTCTTCTTCCAGATCAACGGCGTGGGCCACGAGGCCGTGCAGGCCGCCGCGGCGATGCTGTTCAAGCCCAGCTACGACTGGTTCTTCTTCTACTACCGCGACCGCGCGCTCTGCTACGGCCTGGGCTACACCGCCTACGAGCAGTTCCTCGGCAGCGTGGGCGCGGTGGATGATCCCGCCAGCGGCGGCCGCCAGATGCCCAGCCACTGGGGCCACAAGGGCCTCAACATCTACAGCACCAGCAGCCCCACCGGCTCGCATTTCCTCCAGGCCGTGGGCGCGGCCGAGGCCGTGCTGCGGGCGGAGCAGGGCGGCATCGCGAAAGAGATGGGCTTCAAGGGCGACGAGATCGTCCTCGCCACTGGCGGCGACGGCCAGTGCAGCGAAGGGGAGTTCTGGGAAGCCATCAGCAACGCCGTGAACCTGAAGGTGCCCGTGGTCTTCCTCATCGAGGACAACGGCTATGCCATCTCCGTGCCCTCCGAGGTCCAATATCCCGGCGGCAATGTGGCCGCGCTGCTCAAGGGCTTCGAGCCCCACGGCCTCCTCATCGTGGATGAGGTGGACGGCTGCGACCCCATCGCCTCCCACGACGCGCTGAAGAAGGCCGTGGACCACGCCCGCGCCCGCAAGGGCCCCGCGCTAGTGCGCGCCAAGGTGATCCGCCCCTACAGCCACTCGCTCTCCGATGACGAGCAGCTCTATCGCACCCCGGCGGAGCGCGAAGCCGAGGCCAAACGCGACCCCGTCACCACCTTCGCGCAGAAGCTCGTGCAGAACGGCGATGTCAGCGAGGCCCAGCTCCAGGCCCTGAAGGATGGTGTCCAGCGCGAGGTGGACGAGGCCTGGGACCGCGCCGAGGCCGCGCCCATCCCCGCCTCAGGCTCCTATTACGAGCACCTCTACAGCATGGAGGTGGATCCCACCTCCGCCGCCTTCGACACGGAAGACAGCATCGAGAGCCGCGAAGGCGGCAAGACGATGATCGACGCCATCAACCAGGTCATGAAGCAGGAGATGGCGAAGAACGACAAGATCGTCGTCTTCGGCGAGGATGTGGCGGACGCTTCCCGCAGCGGCGTCCTGGACCAGGTGAAGGGCAAGGGCGGAGTCTTCAAGGCCACCTCCGGCCTGCAGAAGGCCTTCGGCGATCATCGCGTCTACAACTCGCCTCTCGCTGAAGCCACCATCATTGGCCGCGCCGTGGGCCTCGCCGCCCGGGGCTTCAAGCCTGTGGTCGAGATCCAGTTCTTCGACTACATCTGGCCCGCCATGCAGCAGCTCCGGGACGAGCTGGCCACCGTGCGCTGGCGCTCCGCGGGCAACTTCAAAGGGCCCATGGTGGTGCGCGTGCCCATCGCGGGCTACCTCATGGGCGGCAGCGTCTACCACAGCCAGTGCGGCGAGAGCACCTTCACGCACATCCCCGGGCTCCGTGTCGTCTACCCGAGCAATGCCCTGGACGCCGCGGGCCTCCTGCGCACGGCCATCCGCTGCGACGACCCCGTGCTGTTCCTCGAGCCCAAGCACCTCTACCGGCAGACCCACAACAAGGGCCCCGAAGTCCCCGAGGACTTCATGGTGCCCTTCGGCAAGGCCCGCACCGTGCGCGAGGGGACGGACCTCTCCGTGATCACGTACGGCTGCACCGTCATCCGCGCCGTGCAGGCCGCCCGCGAGGCCGAGAAGGAAGGGATCAATGTGGAGATCATCGACCTCCGCTCCCTGAACCCCTATGACTGGGCCGCCATCGAGCGCACGGTGAAGAAGACCCACCGCGTCATCGTGGCCCACGAGGACACCCTCTCCTGGGGCTACGGCTCCGAGATCGCCGCCCGCATCGCGGACGAGCTCTTCTTCCATCTCGACGCCCCCGTGCGCCGCGTGGCCGCCAAGGACACCTGGGTCGCCTACCAGCCCAAGCTGGAGGACGAGATCCTGCCCCAGCCCGCCCACTTCCTCGAGGCCTACCGTTCGATCATGAAGATCTGATGGCGACCAAGGCCAAGAAACCGGGCAAGCGCGAGTTCCGCGCGCGGGTGGAAGCCGAGCGCGCGGAGCTGCGCCGCCGCCTCCAGGATCTCCTGCGGGCGCTGGCCCTGGGCCCCGGCATCGCCGCGGACCTGGAGGCGCTCGCCGCTGAAGGCAAAGAGACCGAGGCCCGTGCCCTCCTGGCCCGCCATGCGGGCGGCACCGCCGGCGACGCGCGCAGGATGGCGGAGGCCTGGGACACAGCCAAGGCCATCGCTGGATTGCCGCAGGTCTGAGCTTGACCGGTGTGGCGGGCCGCCCAACACTGGGCCACCGACCATGCCCTCCGACCATGCCCTCCGACCATGCCCTCCGACCACGACTTCCTGAACAAGCTCCAGATCGCCTCCCCATGCCCTGCGGCCTGGGCGGAGATGAGTGGCGATGACCGCGCCCGCTTCTGCGCGACCTGCGAGAAGCATGTCTACGACTTCTCGAAGATGACGGCCGCCGAGGGGATGGCGCTCATCATCGAGAAGGAAGGCAAGGTCTGCGCCCGCCTGTGGAAGCGGGCCGATGGCACGGTGATCACCGCGGATTGCGCGGTGGGAGCGATGCGGCTTGTGGGGAAACGCCCCAAGCGGATTTCCCTTTTCGCAGCTTCATTGATGGCGAGTGCCTTGCTGAACCTTGCCTGTGCTCCCAAAGCGCCGAAAACAGAACAGAAGGCGGCGCAGCTGCCAGTTCCCGGCAAGCCTTGTGATCCAACAGATAAGAAAAGGACCACGACTACAGTGGTGGTGGGCTTCGCTGCGCCAACTACAGACACGACATCAGCGACAACCAGCATGACGATAGATTCGGAAACATGGTCTCATTTGCCCATTCCATAAATCTGGATGAACCATCGCGCCGCTGACTCGTAGCCAGTCCATGCGCCGCTTGCTATCCACCTTGTTCGCGCTCGCGATCTTCTACGCGGTGGCCTCGATGGCGGCTGGTTCCATGCTCCCGTCGCTGCTGTTGCATCCACCTGCGCCGACTCGCACGCCCACGGATCGGGATGCCGTCTTCGCGCGGTTGGCGGGCCGGGACGGACGATGGACGGAACATGCCCTCACGGGTGGCGGAGGCGCGGTGCTGGAGCTCTTCTGGCTCCATCGTCCGAAATCAAAAGGCGTGGTTATCACGCTCCACGGCTTCGGGGACGACGCCTGGGGAGCGGTGGGGCGGCTCATGGATCTGCCCGGTTGGGATGGCGCGGTGTTCACCTTTCGGGGCAGGGATGTGCACCCTGACATTCCTTGCACGCTGGGCGCTCACGAACAATGGGATGTGGTGAGTGTCGTGCGGTTCCTCGAAGCGAATGGTGTCCCGCGGAACCGTGTCGTCCTCGCCGCCGCCAGCCAAGGCGCGGGCGTGGCCTTGCTGGCGCTAAGCGATTTGGAACAAAAGGGCGGGCCGCTGGGTGGCGCGTTGCTGGAGTCGCCGTTCACGGATCTGCGGGATGCGACCCGCAACGATCTGCATGGCACGCTGGGCGGCGCGGAGTTCCTGGCGCGGCCCGCCGAATGCGTGGCGCTGTGGAGGGCCGGTCGCATCGCGGGCTTTGATCCGGATGCCGTCTCGCCTCTGAAAGCCGCGCGGGGCCTGCGGACGCCCCTCGCGCTGCTCGCGGGCGACGCCGACACCATCACCCCCCTTCTCGGCGTCCAGGCCATCGCGGTTGTTTCCGGCGCGCCACTCACGGTCGTGCCAGGCGCGAGCCACCTCGAGGCGGGCCGCCAGGTCTCAGGGGGATGGCAAGCCTGGGCCGATGGCAGGCTCCGCGCCTAGGGATTTTGATCACGCTAGGCTGGGGATGTCACTGTCTGGAAACGCCCATGCCAAGCCGCAAAACGGTTGATGAGAAGCACCCGAAGGACGGCCTCGCGGTGATCCCTTTCGCGAAGCCTGCGGATCTTGAGGCCTGGCTCGACACCCACCACGCCGCGTCCCCCGGGATATGGCTGAAGCTGGCGAAGAAAGGGAGCGGCATCCCGTCGATCAACTGGGAGGAGGCCGTCGAAGCCGCCCTGTGCTTCGGCTGGATCGATGGGCAGAGGCAGTCCCGAGACGCCACCTACTTCCTGCAACGGCTGACACCACGGACCAAACGGTCCATCTGGTCCAAGGTCAACACCGAGAAGGTCGCGGCGTTGACCGTGAGCGGCAGGATGCGGCTCTCGGGCCTGGCGGAGGTGGACCGGGCCAAGGCGGATGGCCGCTGGGAGGCGGCCTACGCGGCGCAGAGCAAGGCGGAGGTGCCCGAGGATCTCCAAGCCTTCCTGGACGCGCATCCGGATGCCGCGGCCTTCTTCGCCACGCTGACTTCGCAGAACCGGTTCGCCTTCCTCTTCCGGCTGCATAACGCCAAGAAGCCCGAAACCCGCGCCCGGCGGCTCGCGGAATTCACCCGCATGCTCCAGGCCAGGGAAACCTTCTACTGACCGCCGCTCGGGCTAGCGCTTCAGCCCGGTCGCGCCTTCCAGCTCCGCAGGCGCGTCGGGCTTGAGGCGGCGGGATTTCGCGGGCGCGCCGATGGCGACCTCGTAGTCGCCGATGTCCTTGGTCACGAGGCCGCCGGTGCCCACCATGGCGTGGTCGCCGATCTTCGTGCCGCTCAGCACCGTGGTGTGATAGGTGACGCGGGCGCCTTCGCCGATGACGGTGTCGCCCAGGTTCACGATGGAGGGGTCCACGAGGTCATGCCAGTGGCTGTAGATGTTGGCGTAGTCGCTGATGCTCGCGCCCTTCTTGATCGTGATGGCGCCGCGGTCGTCCAGCAGCACGAAACGGTGGATCGTCGCGTTGTCCTCGATGCGGATGTTGTAGCCGAAGCTCCACTCGATGCCCGTGAAGAATTTCACGCCCGTCCCGCAGCTGCCGAAGATGTGCTTGCCAAGCATGGCCCTGAACTTCAGGCCCAGCCAGACATTGGCGTTGAGGGGCGAGTTGTCGAACATCTGCCAGAGCCAGATGAGCGGCTTGATGGGATCCCACTTCGCGGGGATGAGCTCGCTGTAGTACTCCGCCTCCAGCGTGGCGTTGCGCGGGTCGAAGTTGAGGAGCATGACTTCCTCATGCACGGAGCGCGGCGCGTCCGGGACGCCGTAGAAGCCCTTGCAGAGCTCGATGCAGAGCGCGTTCCGGTCCGTGGCCGGATCCTGGATGCGCGTGTCGATGCCCGCAATCCAGGCTTCGAACTTGGCCTTGGCGGGGTTCGTAAGGTCGAGGGGGCGGTTCGCCACGAGCAGACTCCAATGCTGACCATAATAGTCAACTTTTAGAGCCGCCTGATTGAGATATCAACATCCCGTCTGTGTTGGGGCGTAGGGCACACTGGAGGGCTATGGATTCGCGCGACCGCGCCGCACTTCAGGATCTCCTCCGCTGCCTCGACGCGTCCGCGCTGGGCGAGGGCGCCCGCTTGCGCTGGACCCAAGGCTCCGCGCTGGCCCTGCTGCTGGCGCGTTGGTCCACGGCGGAGGGCCGCCTGCGTCCCATGTGGATCGATGCGCCCAGCGAGGCGGAGGCCCAGCATCTCGCCGCCGATCTCGCCGCGCTGATGCCGGATGCGGGTGTGGCGCATTTCCCAGGCCTCGCGCCCTATGCCGGCGGTGAGAGCTCGCCGCCGGGCGCGGTGCTGCGGGACCGCATGGCCGCGCTGGCGGGCTTGGTGGAAGGCCACGTGCAGGTGCTTGTCACGGGGCCGCTCGCCGCGCGGGAGAGCTTGCCGCATCCCAGCTGGTTCGCCAAACGCAAGTTGGAGCTGCGGAAGAACGCCGAGTTGCCCCGGGAGATCCTCCTGGAGACGCTCATTGATCTTGGCTACCGCCGGGCCGATCTCGCGTCGCAGCCCGGCGAGTTCAGCGCCCGCGGCCTCGTCATCGATCTCTGGCCGGACCACCTGGACCTGCCGCTGCGGCTGGAGACCTTTGGTGACGAGTTGGAGCGGCTCTCGGTCTTCGACCCCGAGACCCAGCACCGCACAGGCGAGGATCTCGCCTCGCTGACGCTCTACCCGCGCTTCGAGGGCGATCGCGGCCAGGGTGATGAGGCCGATGACGCGCTGCGAGCGATCCTAGACGCGAAGGCGGACCTCACGCCGGAGCCGCAGGATGACTTGGGCTTCCGCCAGGCGCGGCTCCTCAGCCACGGCCACTTCCCCGGCGAGGAGCTCTTCTATCCGCTGCTGCCCCACGCCAAGGGCCAGCTGGCCCACTTCGTCCCGCCCTGCCTCCGCGTCAAGCTGGATGAGGCCTGGGAAGCGGCGCTGGCGGAGCAGGAACTGGCGCGCATTTCAGAAGCTGTCACGGTCCTGCGCCGCGGCGGCGTTGTGTGCCCTGATCCTGAGGACCGCTTCGCGCCCAGCGATCCCAGCCGCGCCACCCTGCATCTCACCGAATGGCAGGCCGAGGCGACCGTCCCCTTCACCGCGCAGAAGGCCCAGGAGTTCCAGGGCCGCCTTCGCGAGCTGGCGGACGAGGCGCGTCGCCGTGTGAACGAAGGCTGGCGCGTGCGGCTGCTGGGTTCCACGAGCGGCATGCGCGACCGTCTTCGCGACCTGATGCTGGAGCAGGAGGTCCCGGAGGCCGAGGGCACAGCGCCCGGCTGCGCGGCCCTGCACCTCAACCTCAGCGGCGGCGTGGCCATCCCGGAAGCGAAGCTGCTGTTGCTCACGGAACGCGAGGCCTTCGGGCGCCGCGCCATCCCGAGCACACCGAGCAAGAGCAAGTCCGCTGCCTTCCTCAGCGATCTCCGGGACCTGAAGCCCGGTGACCGTGTGGTGCATCTGGACCACGGCATCGGCGAGTTCCTGGGCTTCGCCATCCAGAAGGTGGGCGACGAGGAACTGGAAGTCATCCAGCTCCGCTACGCCGATGGCGGCCGCGTGGGCGTGAGCCTGGAGCGCGCGGACCTCATCCAGAAATTCGTGAGCGCGGACGGAGTTCCGCCGCCGCTGGACAAGCTGGGCGGCCAGTCCTGGGTGAAGGTGAAGCGCCGCGCGAAGAAGGCCATCCGCGACATGGCGGAGGAGCTGCTCAAGCTCTACGCGCGGCGCAAGCTGGAGAAGGGGACTTCCTGCGGGCCCGACGGCCCGGACATGGCGGCCTTCGAGGCCAGCTTCCCTTATGAGCCCACGCGAGACCAAATCGAAGTCAGCGAGGCCATCAAGGCCGATCTCGAAAGCGACAAGCCCATGGACCGCCTGCTCTGCGGCGATGTGGGCTTCGGCAAGACGGAGGTGGCCATGCGCGCCGCGGCGAAGATGGCCTTCGAAGGCCGCCAGGTGGCTGTGCTCTGCCCCACGACGATCCTCTGCTTCCAGCACTACCGCACTTTCAGAGAACGCTTCGCCGCCTTCCCCATCCGCGTGGAGATGCTCAACCGCTTCGTGAGCGCGGCCGACGCCAAGCGCATCCAGCAGGATCTGGCGGATGGCAAGGTGGACATCCTCATCGGCACGCACCAGGCCCTGGGCGGCAAGGTGGAATACGCGGAGCTGGGGCTCGTCGTCATCGATGAGGAGCAGCGCTTCGGCGTGGCCCACAAGGAGAAGCTGAAGAAGCTGCGGGCGAGCGTGGATGTGCTCTCCATGAGCGCCACGCCCATCCCGCGCACGCTGCACATGAGCCTGGCGGGCCTGCGGGAGATCAGCCTTATCGAGACCCCGCCCAAGAACCGGCTGGCCATCGAGACGGTGGTGGCGCCCTGGAACGACGAGCTGCTCCGCAGCTCCATCGCCTTCGAGTTGCGGCGCGGTGGCCAGGTCTACCTGGTCCACAACCGCGTGGAGAGCATCGATTCCATCGCCGACCGCGTGCGGTCGCTGGTGCCGGAGGCCCGCGTGGGCATCGGCCACGGGCAGATGAACGAGCACGAGCTGGAGCGCGTGATGCTGGGCTTCATGGAAGGCCGCATCGATGTGCTCATCGCCACCACCATCGTGGAGAACGGGCTGGATGTGCCCAACGCCAACACGCTGATCGTCCACCGGGCGGACGCCTTCGGCCTCAGCCAGCTCTACCAGCTCCGCGGCCGCGTGGGCCGCAGCGACATCCCCGCCTACGCCTACCTGCTCATCCCCGGCAAGGGCGAGATCAGCGAGGACGCCCGCAAGCGCCTGCAGGCGCTCGAGGACTTCAGCGAGCTGGGCAGCGGCTTTCGCATCGCGGCCATGGATCTGGAGCTGCGCGGCGCCGGCAACATCCTGGGGGGCGAGCAGAGCGGCCACATCCACGACATCGGCTTCGAGATGTACCTGAAGCTGCTGGAGGAGACGCTCCAGGAACTGCAAGGCCAACCCAGCGGCACCTTTGAGGTGCGCGTGGACGGCCTCACGGGCGGCGGCCCTGCCCAGCTCAGCCGCGCCTGGATTGACGCCGCCGCGGAACGCCTCGTGGCGTACAAGCGCGCCTCCCGCCTCAAGGGTGAGCGCGATCTGGAGCTCTACCGCCAGGATCTCGAGGACCGCTTCGGCCGCATGCCCGAGGACGACGAGGAGTCGTTGAAGTTCTTCGAGGTGCTGCGCGTGAAGCTCCGCGCCCAGCACCTCGCCGTCGGTGAAGTGAGCCTCGACAAGGCCCGCCTCAAGTTCCGTCCCAGCCCGCAGACTCCGCTGGACCCCGCCAAACTCATGGCCTGGGTCCGCGAGCAGAAGGACGCCACCCTTACCCCCGATGGCACCGTGACGATGCCAGCACGAACGCCGGGACTGGGTCTCATCCGTCAGGCTCAGGAGGTGCTGGGGGCATGGGCGAAGCTGTAAGTCCGGGTTTCTTAACAATTTTTCACAGGGCTTTGGACTCAACCGCCTTGTGCTAGCCTCGTAGAGCATCACATTGCGAGGTCAACCATGAATAGGCTCAAGTCCCTCTCACTCGCCCTTGGCCTGGTGGCCACGGCTCTCGTCGCTCGTCAGACAGCGCATGCGCCGTCTGACACCTATGGGCAGGCGCCTGGTGGCCCGATGATCCACGGCATCGATCCCGCCAACATGGACACGAGCGTGAAGCCCTGCGACGACTTCTACGTCTACGCCAACGGCGGCTGGCTGAAGCGCACGGAGATGCCCGCGGATAAGTCCCGCTACGGCGCCTTCAACGAGCTCTACGACCACAACCGCGCCATCCTGCACGACATCCTGGAGGCCGCCTCCAAGGAGACGGGCCTCAAGGCCGGCAGCGTGGACCAGAAGGTGGGCGACTACTACGCCGCCTCCATGGACGAGGCCGCGATCAACAAGCTGGGCGCCAAGCCGGTGGAAGATGATCTCGCCATCGCCGCGTCCCTCAAGTCGGACGCGGACCTGCCCAAGGTGCTGGCCAAGCTCCATGACCGGGGCCTCGGCGGTGGGTTCAGCTACGGCGTGGGCCAGGACGACAAGGAGAGCACCAAGTACATCAGCGGCTTCAACCAGGGCGGCCTGGGCATGCCCGACCGCGACTATTACCTGAAGGACGACGAACGCTCCAAAAAGGTGCGCGCCGATTACGAGGCCCACATCGCCCGCACCTTCGAGCTGCTGGGCGACAAGGCCGACGCGGCCCAGGACGCGGCCGGTGTGGTGATGAAGGTGGAGACGGCGCTGGCCCAGGCCTCCTGGACCCGCGTGGAGAACCGCGACCCCATCAAGACCTACAACAAGTACACCCTGGCCCAGCTGGCGGAGAAGGCGCCGGGCTTCGACTGGAAGGGCTACATGGCCGCCCGCGGCGTGAAAGCTGGGGATGTGCTCGTGGCCCAGCCCTCCTTCTTCACGGCCTTCGCCAAGATGGCGGATGCCACGACCGCTTCCGAATGGCGCACCTACCTGCGCTGGCATGTGATCTCCGGCGCCTCGAGCCTGCTCTCCAAGGCTTTCGAGGACGAGGCCTTCTCCTTCACCAAGGCCCTCACGGGCGTGGAGGTCCAGGAAGACCGCTGGAAGCGCATGACCGCCGCCACGGACCGCGCCCTGGGCGAGGCCCTGGGCCAGGTCTATGTGAAGAAGGCCTTCCCGCCCGAGGCGAAGCAGAAGGTCCTCGACATGGTCCACAACATGCAGGCCGTGCTGCGCGATGACATCGCCCAGCTGCCCTGGATGGACGCGCCCACCAAGGCCGCGGCCGTGAAGAAGCTGGACGCCTTCATGATCAAGATGGGCTACCCCGACAAGTGGAAGGAGTACAAGTTCACGGTGAAGCGGGACGACTACTACGGCAACGCCCGCCGGGCCGCCGAGTTCCGCATCCAGGAGAACCTCCACAAGCTGGGCAAGGCCGTGGACCGCGCCGAGTGGGGCATGACGCCCCCCACGGTGAACGCCTATTACAACCCCTCCCTCAACGAGATCGTCTTCCCGGCCGGCATCCTGCAGACGCCTTTCTTCGACCCCAAGGCGGATGACGCTGTGAACTACGGCGCCATCGGCGTGGTCATCGGCCACGAGATGACCCACGGCTTCGACGACCAGGGCTGCCAGTACGACGCGGAAGGCAACCTCAAGAACTGGTGGACGGACTCGGTGAAGAAGGCCTACGAGTCCCGCACGGATCTCGTGGTCAAGGAATTCGACGGCTTCGAGCCCATCCCCGGCGAGCATGTGAACGGCAAACTGACGCTGGGCGAGAACATCGCGGACCTGGGCGGCCTCAAGATCGCCTACCTGGCCTGGAAGCGCAGCCTCAAGGGCCAGGATTCGCCCGTCATCACCGGCCTCAACGGCGATCAGCGCTTCTTCCTGGGTTTCGCCTCCGTGTGGCGCGAGCACACCCGCCCGCAGTACGCCTCCATGGCGCTGAAGGTGGATCCGCACAGCCCCGGCAAGTTCCGCGTGCTGGGCCCCCTCGCCAACATGCCCGAGTTCTACAAGGCCTTCGATGTGATGGACGGCTGCAAGATGTTCCGTCCGGAAGCCGACCGCCCGAGCATCTGGTAAGCCGGATGAGGAATGCCAAGGGCCCCGAGAGGGGCCCTTGGCGCTTCTAACCCTTCGTTGAGGACACACCCATGCGCCGCGCGCTCCTGCTCGCCTCCCTCCCCGCCATCCTCGCCGCCCAAAGCCCCAAATCTGGCATCGACCCGGCCTTCATGGACCGCGCCGTGAAGCCCTGCGCGGACTTCTACGGCTTCGCCAACGGCGCCTATGACAAGACGCCCATCCCGGCCGCCTACGCCGCCTTCGGGGTGAATCAGGAGATCGACGACCGCAACGATGCCATCCTCCACCGCTTGCTGGACGCGGCCGCGCTGGCGAAGGCCGCGGCGGGCACGCCGGAGCAGCGCATCGGCGACTTCTATGCCAGCGGCATGGACGAGGCCGCCATCGCGAAGAACGGCGTGAAGCCGCTGTCGGAGGCTTTCGCGAAGATCGCCTCCATCAAGGACGGCGATTCGCTGGCGGACGCCTGCGCCTGGCTGAGCCGCCACGGCCTGCCCGTGCCCTTCAGCTTCTTCGTGAGCCAGGACGACAAGGACGCCACGGCCATGATCGTTTCCTTGGGCCAGACCCGCTTCGGCCTTCCGGAGCGCGAGTTCTACTTCCGCCAGGACGCGAAATCGCGCGAACTGCGCGCGGCTTACCAGGTCCATGTGGGCCGCATGTTCGAACTGTCCGGCGAGACGAAGGAAGCCGCCGCGGCGGACGCCCGCACCGTGCTGGACATGGAGACGGCCCTTGCCGCTGCGTCCCGCAAGCTCGTGGACCTTCGCGATCCGGAAGCCAACTACCACAAGGCGCCCCGCACGGACCTGCCCCTGACGGCCCCGGGCTTCGCGTGGGAGCGCTACTTCGCGGGGCTGGGCCTGCCCGCCACGGAGAAGAGCCTCAACCTCCGCCAGCCGGACTACCTCGCGGCCTTCGCGGCGCTCTCCTCGGAAATCCCCGCCGCCAAGTGGCGCGCGCTGCTGAAGTGGCGGACGCTGGCCTCCCTGTCGTCCTACCTGCCCAAAGCCTTCGAGGACGAGAGCTTCGACTTCTACGGCAAGACCATGTCAGGCCGCAAGGAGCTGCTGCCCCGCTGGCGGCGCGTGAAGGGCGCGGTGGATGGCGCCATCGGTTTCGACCTCGGCAAGCTCTATGTCGCGGAGGCCTTCAGTCCCGAGGCCAAGGCCGCCGTGCAGAAGATGGTGGATTTCCACAAGGCCGCCATGCGCCAGATCATCCAGGACACGCCCTGGATGGGCGAGACCACGAAGCAGAAGGCCATGGGCAAGCTCGACACGCTGGTGTCCAAGGTGGGCTACCCCGACAAGTGGCGCGACTACGCTTCGCTCAAGATCGGCCGCGATTCCTACGCGGGCAACGAGCTGGCCTCGAGGGCCTTCGATGTCACCTACGAGATGGCCAAGCTGGGCAAGCCCGTGGACCGCACCGAGTGGACCATGACGCCGCCCACCAACAACGCCTACTACAACCCGTCCATGAACGAGATCGTGCTGCCGGCGGGCATCCTCCAGCCGCCCTTCTTCGACCCCAAGGCGGATGAGGCCGCGAATTACGGCGCGCTGGCCTCCACCATCGGCCACGAGCTCACCCACGCCTTCGACGACGAAGGCAGCCAGTATGACTCGGACGGCAACCTCAAGGCCTGGTGGACGCCGGAGGACCGCAAGGCCTTCGAGTCCCGCGCAGCGGGCGTCATCAAGCAGTACGACAGCTTCGAGGCCGTGCCTGGCGTGCATCTGAACGGCAAGCAGACGCTGGGCGAGAACATCGCCGACATCGGCGGCCTGAAGGTGGCCTACCTCGCCTTCCAGATGGCCACGAAGGGCAGGGCCTTTCCCGCCATGGACGGCCTCACACCGGACCAGCGCTTCTTTGTGGCCTTCGCGCAAGGCTGGCGCACCAACCAGCGCCCGGAGCAGTTGCGCAACCAAGCCTACTCCGATGTGCACAGCCCCGTCCGCTTCCGCGTCGTGGGCCCCGTGGATGATCTGCCCTCCTTCTACCAGGCCTTCGGCTGCTCCGTTCCCGACGGGATTCCGCAGGTGTGGTGAGACGCGGCGCGAAAAGGGAAGGGCCGGGAATTCCGTGCCCTTCACTTTTGATGGAGGTTCCGGTTCAGGAAGCTGAATGCCGAGCGGCCTTCCCTCTCAGTATCCGGAAGATCCCGAGGTCCATGGAGGGCTGGAGGAGGACGAGCCAGAAGGCGCCCCAGGCGAAGGCGAGGAGGATCTTCAGGATGTTGGGGTAGGGCGGGATGCTGGCCCTCAAGAGCCAGACCGGCAGGATGGACAGGACGATGCTCCCGCTGAAGGTCGAGTAGAAGACGCGCCGGAACTGGGTCTTGGTGACCCCCAGCAGCTCCTCGCAGTTCTCCAGTGTCTTGCTCCGGCTCACCCGGAAGTAGTTGCGGTAGCTGTCCAGGAAGGAGGCTGAAGTGGCTCCCGGGGCGATCACGGTTTCGAAGCTGGACTTCGCGAGCTGTGAGGCGAACTGGACGGCGGTGCCGTGATCATCGTTGCGGACCACGATGCCCTTGGCCAGGACGCCCGCCCCTTCGACGCCGTTCTGGATGGCCACCTCATAGGAGCTCCCCACACGGAGGTTGGGCTGGGCGCTCAGGAGGATGCCACCCATGCTCAGGTTGATCGCCACCAAGTAGGCCACGATCTTCCCGTTGCTCATGATCTTGACCCGGTTGCCAATGGGGACCCGGTCGCAGGAACGATGCTCGGCAGAAGTCTTCATCGCCAACCTCTCCGGGTCGATGATACGCCTTCCCGGCAAGAGCGCCAAAAAAGGAATACATGACAATAAAAATATCGAAAAATGCACACTCAAGCATGACAGATAAAGGGAGAATCAAAGGAATTTCTTGCCATAGGTCCCCCGACGCTTACTCTGATCGGGTACTTGGACCTCGGAGGCTCCAATGTATGCAGGAAGTATCCAGATCCGGGCTCTGGGCATCCTCATCATCGGGGTTTCCTGTTCCTACATCGCCTGCGGCGGTGGGGGGGGCGGGGCTACAGCCGCCGCCGTGGCACCGGGCGCGCCTTCCGGAGGCATCAGCGTTTCCCTGAGTCCGCCATCCCCAGCCGTCACCACGGGGGCCACGGTTGGCCTCACGGCCGCTGTTTCGGGCACCACCAATACCGGGCTCACTTGGACCGTGGACAACATCGCCAACGGCAACGCCTCGGTGGGCACCATTTCCGGCCCCGGCACTGCGGTCGTCTACACCGCGCCGGCAGCGGCGGGCACTCACCTCATCCGGGCCACCAGCGACGCAGACACGAGCCGGTCGGGATCGGTGACGGTCCAAGTCAACGGGCTCTCGGTGAGCGTCACCCTGACTCCGCCCACGGCCAGCGTGGGCGTGGGCGGAACCAGCACTTTCTCGGCGACCGTGTCGGGTTCCTCGAACACGGGCGTCACCTGGGATGTGGATGGCGTCGCCAACGGGAACGCAAGCACAGGCACCCTCGCGGGCTCGGGAGGCTCAGTCATTTACACGGCCCCCGCCACGGCGGGCAACCATACCATCACCGCCACCAGCGCGGCTGACACCAACCAGCGGGGCTCCTCGACGGTGACGGTCCTGAGCGGTCCAGTGCCCGTGAGCGTCGCCCTCGCGCCCGCTTCCGCCACTGTCCCCACGGGAGGCGGCCAATCCTTCACGGCGACCGTGTCGGGGTCCTCGAACACGGCCGTCACTTGGTCTGTGGACAGCATCTCCAACGGCAACAGCACGGTCGGCACCTTGTCCGGAAGCGGGAACACGGTCACCTACACAGCGCCCGGAACCACCGGAAGCCACACGGTCAAGGCCGTGAGCGTGGCCGACACCACCAAGTCCGCGTCGGCCACCGCGACGATCAACGCCACCTGCGCGCCCGCCGCCACTTCTTCGTTCACCGCGGATGTGAAGGCCTACGGCGTCAAGGGCGA